>JYMV01008223.1_pt1 | contig 32648 bp, 25 predicted proteins | sample 338911 | NCBI WGS metagenome assembly JYMV01 (sample SAMN03354496, study PRJNA234377) | hydrothermal vent metagenome | biome: Deep sea; feature: Hydrothermal plumes at the Eastern Lau Spreading Center, Western Pacific Ocean; material: Seawater | place: Tonga | collected 2009 | depth 2000 m m
AGAAAATTTTCAATAATCCCGCTAAATTCGATAAGGGGAAATTCCTTAAAAAAACAGACCAGGGACCTTTGGATCCATTGCTGATTTCTGAAATCGCCATTTCGCTCATTTCCCGTTATTTTACGGAAGTCATCCCCATTCCTCCGGCTGGTCTATCGAACGATGCCTGCATTTACGAAGTGCAGGTAAACAATGCCGAAGATACCATGATCACCACTATTACCGGCAAGGATCTTAATGCCGACGGCGAAAGCAAGAAAACAGGGGTCGATGGAATTAAGGAATCCATTCTGAGTGCACTTTTCAGGTCTCTTGAGGATAAAAGAAAAGAGATCTGCGATAACCGTGGTTCGGTCTTGAATAAAGAATGTGCCCTACTGCTGGCTGAGGCTGAGATTGAAAAAAACGAATGCTGGCTTGAGATCAGCGCCGATATGGAGAATAAAACTGATGTTACAGATAAGAAACTAGTAGCCGAAATCGCTACAAGTCTAATTTCTCAGTATTTGGTGGATGTGAAGTATTTTGAAAAATCAAAGTTTGAGAAAATATATGATTCAACTACGACCGAAGAAAAAAAAGAATTTGATACAAAGATTGAGCAAATATTACTCAGTAATGAATGTTTGTATAAGGTATATCCCAAGGTTAAAGATGATACTATTATAATAACATTTTCTGGTCCGGATCTGAATGCTTTTGGTAGCTCAAAGCAGCAAGGTGCTGATGGATTGCAAGAAGCCATGCTCATGGCACTTTATCGGTCACTCAAAGATCAAAGAAATAAAATATGTCAGGATTATGGAGAAATATTATCAGATCAATGTAAGAGCGAAGATACTGCTTTTGACAAACAGGATGCAAAATTTCGTATCAGGGGTTTCCTCCATAATCATAGCGAATCAAACTACAACTTAAGTAATATTTCATACTTTATTACCATGAAAGATTGGGGTTATGCACCTTCAATACTATCGAATGCAGGTATTGGTCAAACATTTCTTAACTATGAATCAAAATCATCTTCTGGTGCGGATTTTAAGGCATCTGTTACATCCCTTGATATCTCGAAAACCTATGTAATTGAAGGCGGACCTAAAAATACCTTGAACAAATTACGTTCTGTCATCATGGATTTATTGCCCATTAAATCGACTTCTGGTGAATGGTTTATCATTCCAGGAATGGGAATCGTGCTCTCTAACATCATTCCGATACCATTTATATATGGAGGCGAGCTTGATATAAGCAGTCAATACGGGCCTTTTTCGACGGATAAAGTATTCGGCTACAGTTTTTTCGGAAACTTAGGAATGGAAATCGGGGAATGGGAAATGCTTCTGGGACTGCGTTGGTCTAAAGTTGAATTCAGCGATATCACTTCTGGTGCTGAGAACTTTATCTTTTCGGGAACAAGCTTTATGTTTGGATTAGGTTGGGGATTCTAATGAAAAACATTCTGCTCTTTCAAATTATCTTTGTATTTATCTTTTCTGCCTGTTCGGATTTCAGCGGAAACGAAGACGAAGTGGAAGCTTCTCTGAAACCCGGGCCTGTAGCGAAGCAGAAAAAAGAGGCAGAAGAAGAAGAAAGTGAACCAACAAGGACATATTATGATCTGGATGGAATTACATTTGGCAATAATACATTTGTTGCAGTTGGAGAAAGTGGAATTGTACGTACCTCCTCCGATAATGGATCGTCATGGGATAATGGAACATCCGAAACAACAAGACAATTGAATGAAATTGCCTATGGGAACTCAACATTTGTCGCCGTGGGTCAAAGTGGGACTCATCTCTATTCAAGTGACAACGGAAGTACATGGAGTACTGGAACATGGAGTGAGAATGATTTGGTAACCGGAGTAGCATTTGGTAATAATACATTTATTGGGGTTTCTTCAGCTGGGGAATATGTTACAAAATCAACAGACAATGGATCTAATTGGAGTAAAAAAGCTCAGGGTATAGCGGTTTACGATGTGACATATGGTAATTCTAAATTTGTAGCCAGTGGAGCAAATGGAGCGATACAACATTCTTCGAATGACGGTGAAAATTGGACTAACGGCAACTCACGTACAACGACTCATACATTATATGGTATAACATTTGGGAACAATCGGTTCTTAACAGTTGGTAGTTATGGATGGCTATCATTATCTAGCGATAACGGGAGCATTTTTACTGCTTTAACCATACCACTTGCAAATCACTTATATTCTACAGCATACGGTAACAACATTTTTGTAGCAGTTGGCTATAAATCAGTCGTTGTTTCTGACAATGATAGCTCAGAAGACCCCATTCTAAAGGAAAACACGTTATCTTTTAATGATGTGACTTTTGGTAATGGAGTTTTTGTGGCTGTAGGTAATGATGAAATCATTTACACTTCTACAGATGGAGATAGATGGACAAAAGTTTATGGTAAATGAAAACAATCTTAATATGTGGTATTTAACTAGATATTGAGAAAAAATGACAGATTGGATCGATTTGTTCGTTTCAACTCCTGAATCTCAATCAAGCAGGTGGATGTGCCTCATCTGTGACTTTACTAACAGTCAACACAGTCCTATCTGTAATGGCAGTGAGGGTGTTTTATGTCAGGGGGAATGGTGACTTAGAGCGCCGGACGCGTAATAAAGCCATCTCGACTAGGCACGCGTACCTTGTTACTGTGCAGTTTTGGGTATTCCATAATTTTTGCTCCTTTATGATCCCACGTTAAAGGCTAACCGGAGTCAGTTTGTGATGTTCCCATAAGAAGTTGTCATTCCATCGAGAAAGCGAGATTAACGAGTTTATGCGGAAGCATTAACAGATGATGATCGATAATCTTTTGCATGGAATTTGGGCCGTACAGGAGATGTGAGGAGCGGCTCCACTACTTCAGGTGAGCTGGGAAGAATGTGGATCCCAAAAACAATCATGTAAGGTCAATTGGATTTCTGGAACAAGAGCAGCTTTAAAAAGGGTTTGGCTACACATAATTAGCAGAAGCAATGTGTTTAATAGTTAAAATTGAAAGAGAATGGAAAAGAAAAGATCTAAAAAATATGAGTTAAGATTTGAAGTGGCGAGTGAGAGGAATAAGATTCCCGGTTACACTTTAATTCCCAAGAATGACCGTTCTGCGGAAGCACAACATATGACAGAACATGAAGCACTGCAGGTAATTCAGCGTTATGCACTGAGAGGTGATATAGAAGCAGTGAATTTCCAGAATATAAAAGAGGGGACCTTAAGAAAATGTTAAAAGCAAGTGTTGCTGCACATGGAAGAGTTCTGGAACTGTAAAAACCCTTCTCATCCATAAACCGATCTCATAGATTCCTGCTTCTGAGGGAATGGCTGCGTTTTGTGTAAGTTGGACTAAATTGTTACCAACAATTTATTCTGTATGTATGATCAATAATCATTCATTTAGATATTCATCGTAAGCCAATTTTCTGGATATTGAGCGGAAATTTTCTGCAGCAAGTTTTTTCCAAAGCTGGCCTTCACCATCTTTGTGATCCACCAGTTCTTTGAATATTTTTAATGCCTGCTCATTGTTTTCCTGACGAGCATAAATACTTCCGATTTGATAACGGGCCCAAAACACACGCTCGTTTATTTCCTTGTTTTCGCTATCAGCATAGAGCGAAATTGCCTGTTGATAGCTCAGAAGCGCAATTGTATCGTTTTGAGCTTTGTTGTACATATCTGCCGCCAGAAAATGGCTGTTGATAATATATTCTGGTGTATCCGGATGATCAAGCGGATGATTGTAACTTGAAACCGCTTCTTGAAAAGCCTCACCAGCATCTACAAAATTTCCTGTTTCTTCGTGGAGTTCTCCCAAATCATAGTAGAGTTCCGGAACAATTTCTGCTGAAAGCGGATCCTTGTTTTGATCATATTTCTGCAGAGTTTGATTGTAAACAAGCAGAGCATTTGGATATGATTTTTTCCTGCGGTAAATTTTTGCCAGCAATTGCCGTGCTTCTGCATCATAAGGACTTGCAGGGTATTTTTGTAGAAATCCTGCTGTGATATTACGGGCTTCAGTCAGATCTTCTTTTTCCAGCAGTGTCAGGGCTTTTTCCAACTGTACCAGTTCGCCAATTGTTCCTCCCGAGCGTGTTTCAAGAAAACGCAAAATATCCAGTGTCTCCTCGTAAAAGCCCAGTTTACGGTGAGCTACCGCAGTTTGAAAAAGGGTTGTGTCAAAGCGGAAATTGAATAAATATTTAGCTTTATAATCACTATAAGCGCTTACGAGAGCAAGTGTGTCATCCTGGCGAAAATACTGGTCAATCAATCCTTTTAGATTCTCGTCAATGTTTTCCTGTATTACATTTCTGCGCACATAAACGTTTTGAGGATATTTCTCCATGAAACTTTCCAAAGTTTTAATTGCACGTGCGTAATATCCGTAAAGAGTAAGTGTCAACCCCTTCCGGAGCAGTGCTTCTTTCGCCTGTGGTGTCTCCGGATAGAGTCTGTGTATTTCATCATAAACCGTGATTGCCTCAAGATGTTCATCAGAATAAGGGCGTTTTGCCTGAATGTTGGCAATTCGCAATTTGCCCAGTAGCGCAATCTCTCTGGTGTAACTGCTGATTGCGTTTTTGTAGGCTAGAATGGCATCATTTTCTTTGCCTTCATCCCGCAGAAAATCGCCTAATCGGAGTGCAACCAACTTGGAAAAATCTGCTTTGGGATATTTTTCCAGGAGTAATCTGAAAATTTCACGTGCAGTAACGTAATCGGCATTTTCATAATATGTCTCACCCATATGAAATAAAAGCCTTGGATCGTCTTTGGCATAGCCCTCTTCTGCATTCCGTGCTATATCAAAAAACTCCTTTGCAGTTATATAACGCTTAAGCTGGTAATAGGCCTGGGCCATTTTATAATGAGTGACAGCAAAAAATTTCGGTTCAGGTGAAGTCCGCAGATACTCTTTAAATTCGTTGATGGCCATTTCCCATTGCCGTTGCTCAATACGGCTCATTCCCTTCCAAAAACTAGCTTCCATTGCCTCAATTGAATTTTGAAAACGTTCCTGCAGAATTTTGTAATAAACTGCTGCCTCATGCTGAAATTTCATTTTTTGATAGGAGCGTCCTATACGGAAATTGGCATGTGGTAAAAGATAAGCTGTTTCAAATTCTTCTCCATTTTCTTTGGCAATTTTTTCCGCATCCTGAGTAATACGGATTGCTGTTTTGTAAGCCTCAATTGCCTGGTGATAATTATCACCAATCCTGCGCTCCAGCATGGTGTAGATTGTGTCTCCAATCCGGAAGAGAGCACGTGCAGACAAAGGGTGAAGTGGATCTTCAAATTCATCTCCTGTGTGTTCCTTCCCGAGCGCATAGGCTTCTTTGTAATGGGACACAGCTTCATCGTACAAATTTTTTCTGAAAGCATTTTCACCGCGCTGAAAAATAGGATTGATTTTAGAAGCCCTGATCCTGCGCTCTTTTTCCTCTTTTTCAAATGCAGCAGCATCTTCCGGACTCAACTTTTTCCCTTCCGTAAGATCTGCTGCAATTTTGCCCTTTAACGGAGTACCGTGAATGTCAAGTATCCACTGGACGGGCCTGGAAACAAAATGCCGTTCCACACTCACGTCTGTTGCATTGAGTTTCAATTCAATAAAGGTTTGGTTTACTTCTGAAGTGAGTGCATGAAGCTCCAAACGGGCATCCTTGTAATCAAGGTTTAACAGCTGTTTTTCCGGTAAAGTGTTAGGCAGGCGAATAGTAAGTTGAGTTTGAAGGCTGTTTTCAAGTAAAAAAATCCGGGGCGGCTGCCTGTCTTCCGGAACAGAACCAGTTGCAGAAAATTTTGCAGGTTTTGTAAAACCGAAAGTCAAACGTGTAAAATCAGTATTGCCGGCATCAAATTTTATAGAAACCAGTTGATACGCAGCATCTTCCGGCGGATCAGGCAGGGGTTCAATTTGGAGTGCGGGACGGAAATCAATTTGGATTCCATTTTGTTCCGTGAGGGAACTGACAGAATAACTTAAATCTTTTTTCAGTAATTTGAACTGTGCCCAGCTGTCTCCATCAATTACTGAAAAACGTATTCCTGCGAGCTGCGGATCATTGAAAAGACGCTCATTCCGGCCGTCTGAAAAACCGATACGGGCATTGTTGAACTTAATCACCAGTGTCCGGGAAGCAAGGTTTTCTGTGATTACGTAAACTGGTGGATTGTCTGTCAGCAGACGCACGCTGATTTGCCTGCCGTGACGCAGTAGCTCTACATTTTGAATTATGACTGGATCGGAAGTCTTGGAAGTTTGCGCCGGAATGCCTGCAGCAGTCGAACAGCTGATGATCAGCAGAATTAGAAAATTCCGGAACAACCTCATACAGGAAAGATCAGTATCAAGTGGTATGGTTCAAGGTTCAAGCAACAAGGATTAGTATTTTCTACACAGTTTTGAAGCTTAAACCTGATTATGATGTAATCTTGAAAAGTCTAAATACTCCTGGAACTCATTCCTGAAAAGAATATCATGGACCTGATTGAGAGCATGAAACAGTCATTTCAGTTGATGAAAATTTCCGCTTTCCAGCATTTTAGAAATGATACCTGAATTCCAAGGGCCCCGTTTATTCATTATTCGTAAAATGATTTGAGTAATTTTGAACGGGTTGGATGACGCAATTTTCGCAGTGCTTTTGCTTCAATCTGACGAATACGTTCCCTGGTTACATCAAAATCCTGACCAACTTCTTCCAGGGTGTGATCTTTGATTGAATCAATGCCAAAACGTAGACGTAACACATTCTCTTCACGCTTAGTGAGAGTTTTTAATGCTTCACGTGTTCTTTCACCCATGTTTGAAGAAACAGTAGCTTCACCTGGATCCCTTATGTGTTCATCTGCAATAAAATCTTTGAGTTGCGAATCCTCATCATCACCAATTGGTGTATCAAGTGAGATTGGTTCCTTGGCAATTTTTAGTACTTTACGAACTTTGTACAAAGGCATTCCAAGATCTTCAGATAACTCATCTGCAGTAGGTTCACGTCCAAGTTCCTGTACCTTGGCTCGTGATATCCTCGAAAGTTTATTGATTGTTTCAATCATGTGAACAGGAATCCGGATTGTCCGTGCCTGATCTGCAATGGCACGTGTGATTGATTGACGAATCCACCAGGTTGCATAAGTTGAAAACTTGTATCCTCGACGATACTCAAACTTGTCTACAGCTTTCATTAAACCAATATTGCCCTCCTGAATAAGATCCAAAAATTGCAGTCCGCGGTTTGTGTATTTTTTTGCAATGCTGATCACCAACCGTAAATTTGCCTCCACTAGCTGGCTTTTTGCAGACTTAACCTTTCTCTCTACTTGTTTAAGACTTTTTACTTCAAGGTTAAAATCATCCAAGGAGAGGGTTGTCAGTTCGATCATTGTGCTGATACGCTTCCGGTTCAGTTCTATTTTTTCAAAGTAACGGTTTGCTATACTGAACCGATGTCCTGTTTTAGCAGAAATGTCTTTTGCGGTTTTCTCTTTAGCTTTTTTACTGGTTGCAGAACTCAATTGTTCAAACAATTTATCCATTTTTTCAACGGGCAAGTCTAAACTTTTTATATTGGAGTTCATCTTGCGGAAAGTCAGGTTGATCTTTTCCTTGTGATTTAATATCTCATCGCACATTAATTCAATTTGGCGTGAGTTAAAACTAATGTTACGAATTGCATCTTTGAATAATGATTCGCTTTCTTCCAGACGTTTCTTTTCAGCAGGTTGGAGCTTTCGTTTGGCCTGATGTTTTTGGAATTTATTCACAGAACGATGGTGCTTCCAAAGTACATCGAATTGAGCAATTAGTTTGACGGTAGCCTTGTCTTCGTCTTCAATCACATTGTCATCTTCATCCAATCCTGAAATAACATGCCGTGCCTTTATTTTCTTGTTTTTGAGGTGCTTGGTAAGGTTCTGCAGATAAAGCAAAATCAATTTTGAATCAGAGAATATATCTATTAAGTCTGCGTTTCCTTTTTCTATTCTTTTGGCAACTTCAACTTCTCCGTCACGTGACAACAATTGGATACTTCCCATCTCACGTAAATACATGCGAACAGGATCGTCTGTAGAATTATCTATTCCAGGGTCAAGGTTGAGTTCACCAGTCTCATTATCCAGTTCAGTAGCAGAATCTGTTTGATCACTTACAATATCCATTTTTTTCTCCGAATCAATTACTTCAATGTCCATTTCAGCAAATATATTAAATATTTTTTCCAGTTGTTCTGGAGATGGAGTTTCATCGCCAAGACTTTCATTGATTTCGTCAATTGTGACAAACCCTTTTTCACGTCCATCCGAAACCAGCTCTTTGATAAGTTTTTTCTCTACTGATGAAAATTCGTTATCACTTTTATTTGCTGTGCTCATGTGCTGTATACAGAGATTATTGAGTCAATATATTGTCGATAATTTGCTTTATTTCTTTCAAATTCTTTTCTTCGAGTCTTCTTTTTAGAGCAGCCTGTGCCCGCTCCTCGTTACTTTTACTGTGAAGTAGCCACTCCTGATATTCAATCTCCAAGTTTCGTTCTTTCATGCGCAAGAGTGAAAGCCCAAAGTCGTGACTTGGAATTTCCTCAGAAAGCAGCAACATCAATGATTGAAACAGGTCAGGATCAGATTTCTCCAGAGTAAAAGGATCGAAAGCTTGAAATACTGCATCAGGTAGCTGCAATAATTTTTCGTAAAGCCGGCGTAAATTTGGTGTCTGGAATTCTTCCGGTTTTAGATGCTCCCGGACACGGGGCCATAATTTGCCTTTGCGCAACAATGACTGTAACAGCCACTGTTCATCTTGGGAATCTTTATTATTCTCAGATAAACAATTGACTTTATCATTATTTTTATTTTTATGCAAGCTTTTGTTTTCTTTTCTTTTTAACTCTTTCGACAATAATTCCGGAGGAATCTTCATTCTTTCACCAATTGTCATCAGAGTGAGTTGTCGACGTTTAGGATCCTGGATTTCGTACAATGCCGGCAACAGTTCATCCAGACCCTGCATTCTGCCCTGGATACTGTCTGGATATTTTTTTATGGTCTGTTGAACCAGGTAATCCAGAGCCGGAACTTTCTGATTCAGGAATGCATCAAAATTTTCTTTTCCGTTATTCAATAAAAATGTGTCAGGATCTTCTCCTTCAGGAAGAGTAAGGATGTAGGACTCAAGGGCGACAGGAAGCAAAAGATGAGCATGCCTGAGTGCGGCATTATTTCCTGCAGAATCACCGTCAAAAAGCAAAATTACTGTATCTGCGTAGCGCAGGGCTATTTTAAAATGTTCCTGAGTCAGGGCTGTACCACATGGGGCTACTGCTTCAGTAAAACCGTTTTCGTGAAGGCGGATGACATCAAGGTAGCCCTCAACAAAAATCAGTCGACGTTTTTTACGAATGGAGGTAAGTCCTTCATGTAGGCCGTAAAGTACCTGGCTTTTACGGTAGTATGAAGTTTCAGGACTGTTGAGGTATTTAGGCTTATCTTCCGGTTTCATCGCACGTGCCCCAAATCCGATGCAGCGTCCGCGGACATCCTTAACAGGAAACATCAAGCGTCCCCGGAAAGTATCATAGTGTCTTGCTGATTTTTCACTGACCTTGATCAAACCCGTTCTGGACATTTCTGCCAGAGAAATATTTATTTTCTGTAGATAGTTCAAAGTACCCTGCCATTCGTCCGGAGACATGCCGATTTGAAATTGTTTCCACATGCTTTCCGGAACCTGCCGCTGCTGTAGATATTTGACAGCATTTTCTCCTTCCGGGATAGAAAGTTTTTCACTGTAAAAAGCCGCTGCCTCCTTGAGACAATGTAATCCGCGGTCTTCTTCCGGATTGGAACTCCGTGGTCCTCCGGACTGAATTTCCAGAGGGATACCGGCGCGTTTAGCAAGCTCTTCTACTGCTTCCGAAAAAGAAAGACGATCATATTGCATCAGAAACTTTATACCATCTCCACTGACGCTGCAGCCAAAACAATGAAAAAAACCACGCTCCGGATTTACATTGAATGAGGGCGTTTTTTCTGAATGGAAAGGACAAAGTCCCTTGTAGCTGGAACCTGCTCTTTTAAGCGTGACACCATGATCAGAAATCAAGTCAACAAGGTCCGTTGCATCTGCAACTTGGCGGATAAAGCTTTTACTAAATTGCATTTCTTAGTATTTCGAGAATTTTTAGCTAAAGAAATTTTATAAATATTCGGACCTTAACCTTGAAGTAGCTAACTGACGCTTACTGCTTTTGAGTTAACAGTCCATCAAAAATGTTTTGCAAGTCCGTCTGCAGAAAAACTGATGTTAGTGCTGAAAAAAGATTTCAATGTGTCCTGTTGTTCTACTTTTCTTGAATTAACTGCCTTGAAATATTCAGGATGTTCTCCGAATATTACTGTAATTCCAGAAAAACTTTCCTGCCATTCCTGAATAAAAGGCAAACTTATTTCGTCCAATTGTGAAAGTAAGCGGTTTATCAAAACTACTTTTGTGTTTGCCGCAACCAGCATCAAAGCCCAAAATCGTGCTGCATACTCAGGCATAAGTTCATTAACGGGGAGATTAATAATTCGTCCGGTCAATCCTAAACGGTCCTTCAAAATATCCATATTTTTTCTTTGTCCTCCAAACCACGGACGAGTCGAAAAAAGTTTAGATTCCATATTTTCCAGTAGTGACGCTTTCTTGTCTGTACCTTCCCATAAGCTGTCGTCAGTGTGAAGGTGAGTATTGGCTGAAATCTGTAAAGAACCAGTTTTGGGCTTGAGCTTTTGCTGAAACATACGCCACAATACTTGTTTCTGCTCCTCATTTTGAAAATGGAAACAAGCTTTCTCTCCAGCATGTAATTCCAAATTCAGCTTCCGTATGTCCCACTTTTCTACAGTAGATATTCCGGTTCCGGAAGGTGCAGCATAGCCTAAATTATGACAACTAATGAGCACTCTTGGATTCATGACAGTTTGATGAGTAAACTAATACTTGAGCTAAATTCACTGGAAATAACTGATGTTGTTGCCAGAAAAACTGCAGCACATTTGTTTCCAGGTGCTGTTCTCTTGTTTTGGGGAAACATGGGTGCCGGAAAAACTACTTTTGCAAAAAGTCTTTGTGCCGGTCTGGGCATCCCTCATGAAACAGTTATTTCTCCAACCTATACTATGGTCAACATTTATTCAGGCAAATGGACAATTCTTCATGTTGACCTCTTCCGCTTGACTGCACCGGAGCAACTCGATGATTTTGATAGAGAAGATCTGTTTGCCGATGATGGAATTACTTTGGTTGAGTGGCCGGAATTTATTACAGATCATTTGACGGATGAACCCGTACTAAACTTGTATTTCAAAACCGTTTCAGAATATCAAAGACAATTAATCATTAAAAGTGAATTTGATGATTTTGACACACTTTTAAAAACTTTGTAACAATCGATTTAATCTTTACAAAAAACAACAGCCCCTTTGAATCAGGATAGTACATGATTAGACTCTCAGTGGATACTTCATTTGAACATTTGGGTTTGTGTTTGACCCGAAATGGAGTGCCTTTGGCAAATTACTATTCTCTGTGTCATCGGAGGAATGCAACAATTATTTTTGAAGTTATTGATGATTTGCTGAAAAGCGCAGAGTTAAGCTTAGCGGAAGTTGATGCCTATGTTGTAAACTGCGGTCCCGGCTCTTACACAGGAGTCAGAATTGGAATGAGCGTGGCCAAAACTTTCGCCCAGGTTCACGATAAACCGGTAATTCCAGTCAATTCACTTGAATTACTTGCAGGACAAATCAGGCACCTGAAAAATGATTTTCCTGTATTGCTTAACTGTACCCGTAGAGAAATCTTTCACTCAGTTTTTCGCATAGTAGATGATCATCCGGTAGCACAGACTGCAATTCAACTCACCAGTCTAGAAAAATTCATTGAAATCTCAGGCGGTGTTCCGGTTGTCCATTATCGCGTCAACCCTGAGCGGCGAAAACATGAGCCACTGTTTGAACAACTGGTTCTGCTGCCCTTGGATTATCCAGTTCCGGATGCTCAGCTTTTAGATCGCCTGGGTGCATATAAATTAGCTTCATCTGCATTTGATCCGGATCTTCCAGTGCAACCGTTATATATAAAACGTGATGTAGAAAAACCTTTATAAATGTTTTGGATCTGAGGATTTGGACTGAGAAAAAATCGCAGAAAGACTGACTTTAAAATGCTATACCACACCTTTTCAACACAAGAAGAAATAGACCAGGAATACAATCCGCGCTTTATTGTAGAGAATACAGATGAGTTGATTCAAAGCTATTTTACCGAAAGCCAAAGAGTCCTCAGAGAATATTCAAACCGTTCCGCAGTGGCTTATGGTCCAACACCGTCGGAAACCCTTGACATTTTTCCTGCTGAAAAACTCTGTAGTCCTATTCACATTTTTTTTCATGGAGGTTACTGGCATTCGTTGACGAGCAGGGATTTTGCGTTTGTGGCAGAAGGGTTGGTACGAAACGGAATTACGGCGGTGCTGGTTAACTATGCTCTTTGTCCTTCAGTTAACATCGATGAGATTGTACGTCAATCGCGTGCCGCGGCAGCCTGGACTTATCGCAATGCAGAGGACTTTGGCGGAAATCCGGAGCGGATCTCGGTTTCCGGACATTCTGCCGGTGGTCATTTGACAGGAATGTTACTGAGCACAGATTGGGAAAAAAACTATGGTTTACCTCCAAATTTGATCAAGGGATTTTTGCCTGTCAGCGGACTTTTTGACCTTAAACCATTTCCGTTTTCCTGGCTCCAGCCAAAATTGCTGCTGACTTCAGAACAAGTTCTCCGCAACAGTCCTGTATTCCTTAAACCTGTGTACACTCCACATGTTATGGTCGCAGTGGGCGCAGATGAATCGCATGAATTTCAGCGGCAATCGAAAAATTATACTATTTTTCTGCAAAAACACGGAGTTCCTGCAGAATATCTATCTATGCCCGGAAAAAACCATTTCAATATCATTCATGATTTTCTTGGTGACGGGGGACCGTTGTGTAAAAAAATTATTGAATGGAAATAAAAATTTTCAGAAATTAAAGAAAAGTAAAACAGGAAATGATGAGACATTCAGGATTGACACTTTATGGATCGGAACTGATAATAAAAACGCAAACTTAAACCAAAACAAAAAAACTATGAATCTTGAAAATGCAACCAAAGAAGAACTGCAAACTTTGGAACAAAAACTTGCAGAAAAGTATCAGAAATATAAAGATGCCGCTTTAAATCTGGACCTTACCAGGGGAAAACCAGGAACTGCACAGCTGGAGCTTGCTGATGAAATGGAAGGCTTGCTCAAAGACAAACTGATTTTGGAGGATGGAACTGATCTCAGGAATTATGGGGGACTCGATGGGATTCCTGCAGCACGTAAACTGGGTGGCGAAATGCTTGACCTTCCGGAAACCGAAGTCATTTGTGGGGATCACAGCAGTTTGTCACTGATGTATCTTTACATGCTTCATGCTTTTTATCATGGCTCTCAAGGACCTAATACAGCCTGGGCCAGAGAAGGTGAAGTAAAATATCTGGCAGTTGTTCCAGGATACGATCGTCATTTTTCCATCTGTGAGGAACTGGGACTGCGGATGATTAGTGTAGACATGCTGGATGACGGACCTGATATGGACGCAGTAGAAGATTTGGTGCGCAATGATCACATGATCAAAGGGATGTGGTGCGTTCCTAAATATTCCAATCCCACAGGAAATGTATATTCTGAAGAAGTGGTGGAAAGAATCGCTGCACTTGGTAAAATTTCAGGCTCAAATTTTCGCGTGATGTGGGACAATGCATACGGAGTACATGACCTCTTTGAAAAGAAAATATGGAACTGTTGACAATTTAATTTTAACTGCATCTACTTCAAAGATAACTTATGCAGGAGGCGGGATTTCATTTTTGGGTGCATCTGAGAAAAACCTGGAACATTTTCGTAAACGCCTTGCCGTCATGAGCATTGGTCCAAACAAACTCAATCAGCAGAGGCAAGTTCTCTTTCTAAAAAATTTAGCAGGTGTACTGGCACATATGAGAAAACATGCTGAAATTCTGCGGCCCAAGTTTGCAATGGTACAAAAACATCTTGAAAGCGAGTTGGCTGGAAAAGGTGTGGGAACCTGGTCTAATCCGAAAGGCGGATATTTTGTCTCGTTTGACGCATTGCCCGGACTGGCGCAGGAAATAATCCGTCTTGCCGGTGAGGCTGGAGTTAAACTGACTCCGGCTGGAGCAACATACCCCTATTCTCATGATCCCAATGATAAAACTATAAGACTGGCCCCCACGTTTCCAAGTGTTGAAGATTTGGATCAGGCAATGCAGATTTTTGTAATCTGTGTCCAGTTGGCTTCCATTCGGCAACGGCTATAAATCTTTGTCCATTTCTATTCTGTAATAAACTTGAAAAACCTGACTGGTTGCATTGTCGTTCAGAAACTATTTAAACTCATCGGTATCGTAAATAAAAACCTGAAACCTGAAACCTCGTATATTGAATAAAGAAGTCAACGACTGGGAATTATTTCAGCGGTTTCTCGTTTACGTGCGTCCGTACTGGAAAAGCGTGGTACTGGGAGTTGCTACAGTTCCGTTCTCAATTGCGGCAACTTTGCTCCTGCCATGGCTATTAATTCAAATTATTGATGAACATGTAATTCCCGGTGATCTGGACGGATTGTTTCGGATAGTGGTTCTCATGGCTGGGGCAGTTGCTGTCGGTTATTTTTCAGATTCAATTTATACATTTTCCCTCCAAAAAACCGGCCAGTTAGCTATTAGTGCGATGCGCAGTGATCTCTATGCGCACATCCTTTCTATGCCCCGCTCTTTCTTTGACCAGCGTCCAATTGGTGTGATTTTGACACGTCTCACAAGTGACATGGAAGCACTCAATGATTCTCTAGCCATTGGTGTACTTTCTATTTTTACCGACTTTCTTAAGACAATTGCGTTGCTAATATTGTTGATAATCCTGAGTTGGAAGCTCACGCTGGTAGTGCTGCTGATTTTACCTCCAATATATTTTGTCAGCAATTTTCTGCGGTCGAGATTGCGGCATTATTACAATCTGACTCGGGAGGCGCTTGCGGACGCTACTGGTTACCTGCAGGAATGTTTGAATGGTGTAAAAACAATCCAGTTGTATGCAGCAGAAGCCAAAGTTCGAAAACAATTTGAAGCAAAAACCAGGCATTTTTTTAAGGCACAGACCCACTCAAATTTTTTTGATGCAGCTCTTTTTTCTGTGATTGAAGGTATTACCTCAATTGCACTGGCCTTGATGCTTTGGTATGGAGCCCAGCAAATTCTTACAGGACTTGTCTCAATTGGAGTTTTGGTTGGATTCATAAATACGTTGAACCGCATTTTTGTTCCAATTCGAGAATTTACTCAACAAATTTCCGTTTTCCAGCGCTCGCTTTCTGCACTGGAAAATATTGACAAACTATTTCGTGAAATTCCGGAAGATCAAGATACGGCAGACATGCCTTCCTATGCGACCAATTCCAGAAAATATACTCCAGAAGAAATTATGAAACGTTTTCAGGAATTTGAAGAATTACGTTTTGAAAATGTTCACTTCCGCTACACAGAGGATGGACCATGGGTCCTGCAGGGAGTCTCGTTTATAGTCCGTAAAGGCGATCGCCTGGCTATCGTTGGAGCAACTGGTTCAGGAAAATCTACAATTGTCCGTATTCTTACCAGAACTTATACACGTTATCAGGGTTCTATCAAAATAAATGGTGTGGAGCTTTACGAAATATCACGGGATCATTTGCAGTTGATGATAGCAATGATGCAGCAGGATTCGCATTTGTTTGAGGAAAGTATCGGCTTCAATATTGCTCTGAACCGTCCGGAAGTTTCTCCTGAAAAAGTCAAAGAAGCTGCAAAATATGTCTATGCTCATACATTTATTGAACTCCTGCCTGAGAAATATGATTTCAAAATTCTCGAAGGTGGAAAAAATCTTTCTGAGGGAGAAGGACGCTTGATCGTTTTTGCCCGTGCATTGGCAGGTAAAAGCGATTTAATAGTATTGGACGAGGCCACCAGTTCCGTTGATTCTGTTACAGAAAATCTTATTCAGAAAGCCATTGAACGCATTTTTCATGATAAAACGGTGATTGCCATTGCACATAGACTGAGTACAATTCGAAATTCTGATTTGATACTTGTTATTGATGCCGGTAAAATAGTTGAACGTGGATCACATGCTGAGCTAATGCAACTTAGCGGAGTTTACGCCAGTCTGCTAGAAACACTTGAGAAGGAAACTGAGCTGGTCTCTGTGCCTGCGAAATAAATAATTTTGACAAAGTGGAAAGTGAAATGCATTTTTTTCTTGCATTTATTATTTTCCCTGTCATAATTATGGTTTCTTCTCTTCATTTAGAAGAGTATTTTTAATTAAAATATAAGGTCAAAATGGCAACAGGCAAAGTAAAATGGTTCAACGAACGTAAAGGATACGGGTTCATCGAGCAGGAGTCCGGAAAAGACTTGTTCGTTCATCATTCTGAGGTCCGCGGGGGATATCTCAGAGAAGGAGAAAATGTGGAATTCGAAATTGGAGAAGGGCAAAAAGGCCCTTGTGCGGTTAGTGTTCAAACTGCTTCATAATTCATTTTAGGAAAAAAGCGATTAAGACGGGATGGTTGCACGAGCGGTCATCCCGTTTTTTTTTGTCCTTATTCTGCAAATACAACAAAACTACTTTAAATCAAATGAATTATCTTAAGGAAGATTTTCAAGAATTTACAAATGCATTACGTACTTTGAAGTTTTGGTACATGCTACTAACGCTGACACTTGGTTGCTTTATCTTCAGTTTTGTCGTAAACGGAATTCTTTTGCCTCACAATTTTTTTGCCGGAGGACTGACTGGACTGGCATTATTGTTTTATGATTCTATAAAGGAATATATCTCTTTCAGCTTACTCTATGCTCTTCTCAATATACCAATATTTATAATTGGCTTTCGAGAATTTTCTCTGAAATTCATCATCACTTCACTGATTGGTATGGGGATTTATTCTTTGAGTCTTCAATTAACACAAGGAGTTGAAATTTCAATAAATGATCCCATGTTGGCAGCCATTTTTGGAGGAGTGTTGGCTGGTTTTGGTACCGGTTTTTATTTGCGTTTGGGTGGCTCGGTTGGTGGTCTGGATATCGTGGGAACTGTGATAAAAAAACGCTTTGCAATTCCTATTGGTACAGTTTTTAACCTGGTAAACATTGTGGTTATTTTCAGTAACGCATACCTTTATCACTTGGAAACGGCTCTCTTTACTGGAGTCTTCATGTATGTTTTCAGTTGGAGTATGCAAAAAGGGCAGGTTGGGTTGTCTCAGCGAAAATCAATTTTCATCATTTCCTCCAAGCCTGATGAAGTTGCAGAAAAGGTGTTGAAAAAACTGGATCGTGGATTTACTTATTTCCATGCCTCCGGTGGATTTGCAGGTGAAGAAAAGCAGGTGATTTATACAGTAATTAATATGCTGGAACTGGGACGGCTCAAAGAATATTTGTTTGATACTGATCCAGAGGCTTTTATCTCTGTTCAAGACACAGGAGATGTCATTGGCAAACGCTTTTTGACCTGGGAAGATGAGGGATTCAGGAAACGAAAAAAGGATAACTAAGGTATTAAGCAGTAAATTAGCTCAAGGAAAGATTTAACTTTGCAGACAACTCAGGTCGAATCAGGTTTACCGGCTGCTTTAAGAATTATTTTTCTTGTTTTATCTAACAAAGAAATCGAGCCGAGTTTGTTTAAATTGAACCACTGTACATCCTGTGCATCATCTCCGGGACTGCATTCTCCTGACAGCCAATGAGCTCGATAATCTGCCACGATGTAATGGTAGAGTATTTTCCCTTCTTCGTCGGGAACTATAATATCTATGACGTCAATTAAAGTTAATTCATTAACTTCAACTCCTGTCTCTTCCATTAATTCTCGGCGAGCTGCTTGAGTTACAGTTTCACCAAGCCGCTGTTTACCTCCGGGGATGCTCCACTGTCCTTTATATGGAGCTTTTTTACGTTTAACCAGTAAGACTTCTTCATTACGGAAAACAACAACTCCCACTCCTGCAATGGGGCGCTCCGGATATTCAATGTTTTTTCTCATTCGTATTTAAGTAACCAGTCTTTCAAAGACTTCCGTGCATCCTGCTCCTCTATTCCCTCAGTTACCAGTACTCCGCTTTCCCTGAGCATTCGTACACCTTCAGCATTAACTTTTGGATGTGGATCTCTGATAGCGATTACAACGTGTGAAATTTGTTTTTCAACAATGGTTTCTGCACAGGATGGAGTTCTGCCGTGGAAAGAACACGGTTCCAAGGTACAGTAAAGCGTTGATCCGGTGAGAGAGTGGCCCTGTTTTTCAGCATTAAGAATTGCATCTGCTTCAGCATGTGCTTCTCCTGGTGGATGTGTATGACCTTCTCCCAGCACTTTCTCACCCCTTACAATCACACATCCAACCCAAGGATTATCTCCAGTTTTATTACGAACCTGTTCACCCAGTTCTAAAGCGCGCTTCATGAATCGCAGTTTAATTTCGGACATGTAAAGTAATAATAAAAGCAGCATAAATTAAACACAGATAATGATACTGTGTCATTAAGCCAGGTTGTTATTCAATAAGTTGAAGAATAAAAATATAGAATTATTTTCAAAAAATAAATCCTATTCCGACACTTACCTGGCTCGAAAGTAATTTTACAGGATCAGCAAGTGTTACTGTTTTTCCTGAAATTTGGCTTTGATAATTCTTATATTCTATATTATTTTGCCGGTAACCCAATAATAACTCTCCCCCAATAAAAGGAATACCTAAATTAAAAAAGACTGCTCCTCCAGTACTGTTTTCAGTCGCATAGCTAACTCCATTCAGACTTAGTTCGCCCCGTCCATTAATTAAACGACCTGCTCCAAAAGTAAAACTGAGCGAGTTCCCAATTGTGTATGATAAATCCAGGCTGTCGTTCCTGAATATGTAGGAAACTCCTTCGAGACTTACGTTTGAACGTAACGTGCTGTAACCGACTCCGATTCCATTTGCAAATACCAAATTTCCACTGTGTCCGGATGTATTGAGTTTTTCAGCAGCCTTGCTTGAGCCAAATGTGATTTCACTTTCTGCAGAAGTTGGCACAAAATAGCGCAGGCGCCAAAGTTCTGCTGCTTCTGCAGAAAATGCTGTCAACATTAAAAACGCAACAAATAAGAAAATTTTTGCTAACTTTGGCACTGTAAATTGTTGTAGGTTGATTTGAGATGTAAAATTGTCCCCTCAATTCATGCAAATTAAGTGCTTTTTACAGTGTTTACTTCAAAATCAAAAACCGCAAAGATCATTCATTATTCATATGCTGGCAGAATTTGCATAAGTCGTTTAAACTGGGAAATAAAATTCTACTCAAATAACAGATGTGAAAGAATAAAAAAATGCAGAAAAAAGTTAAGCTGCAAAAAACAAATGCCATCACAGTATTTGGTGCCGGGCATCAGGCTTTAGCTGAAATTGAAGGCCTGCGCGGCATGGCTGTTCGAGGAATGTTTTTTAATTATCTCATCTTTTTTGCAGTTTCACTGGCGTTGAACGGTTTGTTTTATTTTCAACTTCTCGGTCCGTTTATCAACTGGCTTTTTGGTGGAGACGGGTTTTGGGCTGCTGTCGGTACAATAGTTTTGTGGAGTATTCAACTTACTGTCGCAGCTGTTATTGCCATGGTATCCTTACGATTTTCTGTTGAACTGCTTAGTCTCTGGCACCAAAGTTTAGTACAGCGGATTATAACACATTTCAGACAAATTGAAGAACCTGTGTTTTCTTTTAAAGCTTGGTTAGCTGAAATAAATCATATTTTGAAAGAAGCACTTAAAGCCTGTCTGTTCCCAGTATTGCTAATTTTTGTCGGTTTGATTCCGGTTATAGGTCTCCCAATTGTTTTTATGCTTGAATCTCATCTGATGGGACGGGAAGGTGTCATCGTTTATTTAGATAGTTTGACAAATCAGGAGGAAGCCGTAGAACTCCGGAAGATGTGGCGCTGGATGCCGATTAGAATAGGCTGGCTGCCGGCGTTTCTCGCTTTTATTCCGTTTGTTGGTTGGTTGTTTTTGCCGCTGTCATTGACTTATGAAGTGGTTGGTTTTGCCTATTTAGTCGAAAAATCCCGGAATAATTGATTACCAAAGCCAAGCTGCACCACGAACTCCACTTGAATCTCCATGTTTTGCAGGAAGGATCGGTGTGGAAAATTCTCCTCCAAAAGTCCATTGTTGTACTAATTGCGGAACGGTTTTATATATCCGTGAAATATTTGAAATTCCTCCGCCGAGCACTAGAACATCCGGATCTAAACAATTTACTGCTGTTGCAATTGCTCGGGCAAGTCTGTTTTCATAAATCTGCATAACTTTTTCAGCAGCAGCGTCACCATGTTCCAGCATTTCAACGATTTCACGACCATTTTTGTTTATTCCAGTTTGCAGCTCGTATTCATTTTCAAATCCAGTTCCGGAAATAAATGTTTCCAGACACCCCCGCTGACCACAATAACAGTCAGTGCCAGGATATTCTTCCGGTCTCATCCAGCCCAAAGATATGTGTCCCCACTCACCTGCAATTGCTTGATGTCCGGTATGAACCTCCTGATCAATTGCTATTCCCCCGCCGCAGCCAGTACCAAGTATGATAGCGAAAACGACTTTTGAACCTGCACCTGCACCGTCTACTGCTTCAGAAACAGCGAGACAATTTGCATCATTTGCGAGGCGTACTTCACGCTTAAGTGCGGACTCCAAATCCAGGTCGAAATGCTTTCCGATTAACCAGGTGGAATTTGCGTTTTTAACTAGTCCGGTTTGCGGAGAAATTGCTCCGGGAATACCGACACCAACTGTACCTTTTTGTTTAGTTTCTGATTCCAGGTTAAGGACAATTCCAGCAATAGCGTTAACAGTTTCATCGTAGTCATGTCTTGGGGTGTCAATTCGTTTACGGATCAACTCTTCTCCTGTATCAGCAAGCGCGATACCCTCAATTTTAGTTCCACCCATGTCAATGCCGATTCGCATTTTATTCCTTTTTATTATTTCTAGTATTTGGACTTGAGATAATGAATTTATTCCTGCCTAGTGAATTTTATATAGTTGATGATCAGTTTTCTTATGATTCAGAGTTCAAATGCAATTCCAGATTATTAAGAGATCTGAAAATGCTCCATTTTTTTGACAGGCTAAATTGCCAGTTATTGTTGTCTGTATGAATTAATTCAAAAATATTCTGGAGTTTGGCGTAACTCAATTTCAGTTCTGTTTGAGAATTGATAAAATTATGCATGATTTCCTGCTGAAGTAAATCATTTGCTTTCTCTAAATCAGTTAAAGACAAGACTTCCGGAGACTCGCTTTTGTTATTTTGGCAGTGAAGTCTCCATTTCTCATACTGTGAATCCAGCCACTCTCGAAGTAGTTGGCTTTGTCCACTCATATCACTAATCCGGGATTGAAGCCCCTGCCGGCTTAATTCCTCCAAAAGCGGGACTAACTCCAGACGTACCCGGTTACGTAAGTATGCATTACTTTGATTGGAAGAATCTTCCATCCAAGTCAGATTATTATTTTTTAAAAATACCTGCAGTTCCAATTTGCTGCAGTTGAGCAGAGGTCGGATGAAAGGAGTATTTTTCCAGCGCATTCCCTGCAAATTGGAAATATGTGATCCCCGGAGCCATTTTAGTAGAAAAGTTTCAGTTTGGTCATCGGCATGATGTCCTGTAGCAATACAGCCACCCCCTAAAGATTCAAGCAAAAGACAGGATTCTTCAATCCTCCAGTTTCTTGCCGACTCCTGTAGCCCAGGCTGTCCATGCTTCAGGTGTTTTGCTGTTTTATAATGAAAGGGTATTTTATGCAGTTTGGCAAGTGACTCGACGAAATCTTGTTCCTGTTGTGCTTCCGGACGCAACTGGTGGTTGAAGTGCAGAACATGTAATTTCAATCGAAGAAGTGTGCTGAGGCGCTGGAGCAAATTGAACAGAGCAACAGAGTCGCTTCCTCCACTAACACAGACGATAACCTCAAGGGGGCCTTTTTGAGAGTTTCTGTTTTTCTGTTTGTTTTCTGGAACTGCCAGTTGGTAAGTTTCCCAGTTTTTTTGAATTTTTTGAAGAAGACTCTCCACATGAAGTTTCAGGTCAAGCTTATTTAAAGCGAACTTTTAAGTGTGTTCACCCTCGACTTTATTCAACTGAGCCAGTGAGCTCTCTAAACGTTTTTGGAGTGGGACAAAACTTTCATCAACAGTCACAGCAGCATCCACGGAATCTTTTCCTAATTTTACCAAATTCATTACACCATCTTCGGTAAAGCGCATTAAATCCCTGTGTATAAAACCATAATGGGTTAAATTCCCAAACTCTGTAAGAACAGGAAGATCTGATTTTTTTGGAGTAGTTTTCGATGTAAGTTTCAGCGCTTTGCGGTAAGCGACAACTGCAAGATTGTATACCGGAGCCATGTTTTCTCGGGCACTTCGGTCACCGCTTTCAATTCGCAAAAATTGATATTTTAGAGCTTGCATTTGAATTCGCCCCTCCATCACCAGAGGATATGTCAACTTGTTGTCAATTCGACCCAATTGTTGTGCCAAGTCAAGTCCTGCTCCATGGAGTAACGGAATCTGTTTTAGCATTTCAATTGCCTGTACTGCTTTGCTGATGATCATATTCTGCTTATTTGGATTTACTTTTTCTGATTCGCCACTAAAAAATGAAGAGGACGCTTTTTCTTTTGATGTCAGCTCTTCAATTTCTTCGTGTGAAAGCGTTGAAGTCATCTTGGTTTTTACTCTTTGAATTATCGTTTCACAATTATCTATCAAGGCCTCTGCAATTTGGATTTCGGTTTTCATAGATTCAGTATCTTTCACATGGGAATCTTCCGTATCTTCGTCTTCTACATCTATACCACTCATATTCACATTTTTAAGAACTTCTGACCTGATGGCCATCATGTTATGTTTGTGAATATTTGCCAAACGCTCCAGATAAGCACGATAAGTATGCATAACCAACTGCAGAAAGGTTGTAGTTATATCACTAAGATATATTGGTATTGAAGCCTGAAGCATCATGTTCAAATGAGTTTGAAGGTGATGAACTTTTCTGTCTGCCATCATAGCATTGACCAGGCGCAAACGAACCAGAGGGTCGGTAGGGTCACTATCTAATTGTTTGATTAGCTTTGAGACCTCTTTGTTATTTGGCGCATCATTCCCCAGAATCCTTCCATCAACATGCGGGTTTACCTGTTTTTTGCCACCGAATATTTTATTTAGCCCAGTTTTTTTATTAGATTGTTTAATATCTTTGATAATTTCACGAAGTTGTTTTTGAAAGCCGATGAAATTAACATTTGGTGTATTTGGATTTTCTATTGGTTCTTTTGAGGCCATGATTTAGCTAAGGAACTTGGTTATAAAGATATCAAACCATCTGACAATGTCATTATACGAATACAGGTTAAATAAGGGAACTTATTTCTCTGTTCTTTTTCTTGCCACCCGCATCAGGTAAAATGAAATTAGCCGTGGAGCGATGCTCTGCCGATCTGATCAAATGTTCTTGTCAGTGGAGGTGGCAGCAGATGTTCTCTTGTACCAATTGAATCATTAGGCCAGAGTGTGTTGGCAATCCCGTTGAGATAGTTCTGTTGAAATTTTGGAGTAATAGGAAGTTTATAATTTGCTCCATTGACCCAAATCCGCAAACGAGGCAGGTGTGATGCTCGTATTGGAATTTTTAGAGCAGATAAATGGCGCATGAATAAAATCCGGCACTCCCGACTATTGAGACGCATAAAAAATTCAGCCAAGGCAGAATCTCCACCAATTCTTAACTTAGGTGGAACCTTTTTGATTACAATTTGTCTAATATCAAAAGCGATAACAAATTGCTCTCCAAGATTGTCTCGTACGATTAGTGAAATAATATTGAGCTTGTTGACATTACACACCATCAAAACATCTCGTATGTAATGAATGTTTTCCATCAGTTCCCGTGATGAAACAGAAAAATGCGAGAAAAATGATATTATTTCAGTAGCCAATGTGAACAATGCACCACCCGAAACTGGATTCATTGCAACATCACTATGAACCTGTGCGGCAGGTTTTTCAAAAGTAGAAAGATATTTGCCTCCAAAGCCAACGTAACCGCTAAAAGTACAACGTGCAATACCTTCCACCAGATTTTCTTCAAACATCGGAATAACTGTTTCTGCACCACTTTTTCCTCCACCTGCTTCTTTACGACTCAACATGGAACTGAATTGCCATTTTCCACTTTTTCGTACAAACTCAACCTTTATTCTTGATCGAGGAATACTCAAACTTTTTGAAATAGGTAACAGTACCTGAAATGGTTTTCTTTCAAAGTTTCTTTCAAAATGGAATTTAAAAATCACATTTTCCAGTGGGTCGCCTGCAACACTTACCTTAGCATTTGTGATGGTTTTTCTGACCCAGCTTTCCTTCATTATTAAGTCATACTGTTTAAAATAATCAACAATGTTGCCTTGTACGCTTTTTAGTTTTTGTAATTCCTCATAAACAATCTTAGCCTGCATTTGTTCAATTTTGTTGAGTGGGATTTTCTTTTTAAGTTTTACCAGTACCTTCCTGTCCTCAATTGAAACACGTTGATTTACAACATCGAGCAAAGGGCTGAGAATGTTGGCTGCTTTTTCTTTCTCAAATCCTTTCTCACTCAGACGTGCCAGTTGATTGGATATTTGAGTCAGAGCGCGTGTATGTCCAATTTTACAAAGTTTATTCTCAACTCGAGTCATTGACTCAAGAAAAAGCTTCTTCAGCATTTTTTCCATTTTGTTTCCTGCGTCATCCCGCCCTTCTGAAAATCGAATTAATTCACGACGGTCTTCGGGAATGGAGAAGAAAATTTTATAAAAATCAACTAATGCTCTGCTGCGCCAGGTTGAATTTTCGTCTAACCATACAGGGTTTCCGTCATCTCCAAAATTAATAACATCAGAAATTCGCATGTGCTGTGCAAAGCAAAAAACAATATTTTTTTGAGTTTCAGACAGCGTGTTGAGTTCAAAATCCGGTTCTTCTTCCTCCTCTTGTTCATAGCTTTCAAAACGTACCAGCATTTCAGTAAATTTAAGCCACCACGGGTCAAGCCTTAAAGCAGGGTAGTCGTCTTCCATCCTAACAATTGCATCAATCAGAGGCCCTTTTCGATTTTCTCGAATAAAGTAACGTCCCTCCGGATTCCATAACAATCTGGTCAAACTTGTAGGCAGTTCATCTTCTTCATCAATACAGACAATCATTTCCAGCCACCAGCAATTGAGAAGAGCTTTGGGAAGGTTACGGTGACTTATTTTCTCACTTTCCCTCAAAAATATGGGAATTGCGTGCCCCAAAAACATTTCTCGCGGAATGATTATTTCACCCCAGTTTGGTAGCTTTCCCAAGATGAATGATTCTGTCTCTTCCTCCAATATTTGGTTCTTTTCAGTAACATTCTTATTAATCTGTACTTCACCTGTATCATTTTCAGTAACTTTATTATTTTTTCTATATTCAGCAGCAAGGTTTTGTTTCAGGGTCCATTCTGCTTCAGGAAAAACTCCAATTGAGGAGAGAATTTTAAAATTTTTCGGCAGGTCAAAAGGCATTGGTGTAATACCACAGATCATAGCAGCAGGGTTGAGAAGAAAATCGTTAAGCATCAGTGCATAGGCCATACTTCCATCTGGAGAAACCAAAAATGGTGTGTGCTGACCGGCGCGCTGCTTCCGCAAAATATTAGTAAAAAAATGAATTTTGGTAGTCGGATATTTTTTAGTCAGGTATGCTTCTGCCTGCTGGATTTTGAGATGTAACGGATATTCAATTTCAGCTTCGAGATCTTTGGCTTGTCCGTTTGAAAAAGTTTCAATCATCCTAACAGTCCTGGAACTGTAATTTATTTCCAGTTTTGACAATACCTGCTGTTCCAGTCCATCCTTAAATACAACATTATGAGAACTGAAGTGTTGTTTGAGTGTTTGCATTGCTTCTGAAAGTTTGTTCATAGAAGCATATGCAACATGAGAAGAAAGATATTCAAAAAACTCAGTCAAGAGTGTTGAAAGCTGAGAATTATTTGTTAAGCTGTTCAAAAAACATTCGTTCTTTTTTTCCTCCGGAAGAGATTCAGGTGCAAGATTGTTATTGACTCCATAACGCCACAAAATTTGACGGGCACCAGCCTCATCCAGAAAAGTTGTACGGTAATAATTTGTCAAACAATTTAAAACCTTTTCTTTACTCAATTGCTTTAAGGAATAGGGGAAGGCTTTTTGCTGTAAATCTCCTCCTCCTATTTTCAAAAATGAGAAAAACTTTTTAAGCGGCTCCAGAAAATTTTCACAATCAGGATATTTATTTAAAGTTGAAATCACTGATTTTTGGAAGAATTGTTTTTGCTCTTCTGCGGGTCGTTTTTGTATATGTTCTTGAATCAGTTTCCTTAACTCTTTGCGGTAGCTGCTGGCAAATATAAATTCTATCACTTGTTGCTCTTCTTCGCTTAACCCTGCACTGTACTGCTCTCTTAAAGTTCCGGCAGCCGCTTTTTTTGTTACCAGTCGTTCTTGAGTAGTGAGGCCATTAATGTAATAGTCGTCATAAAAAGACTCCATTACATTTGCAATTAGTGCGACAAGAAAATCTGCATCATTCCAGCTGAATTTGAATTCCGGATTGGAATTAATAATGATTTGTGCATCCATATCAGAATCAGGTTTGTGTCCGATTCCACCCAAACTCCCTATGGTAGTCAGTGACTTGATCAACTGCCCGGATTCCTGTTTGAAATTGCTCATGAGGTCTGTTCCGGAAAATTCCTCCTCAAGATGTGCATCCATTCCTGCTTCTCCCTTAATTGAGGCAGAAGGTAAAAATCTTTCTAGTCCTTCAATTCCATGAATTGCCCCCTTCTGAAAAACATCGAAGGTCATAGTACTCATTACTGGTTTTCCTTCTTCATCGAACTCACCAGTCTTTTCCTGTAACTCTAACGGGGCAACGTTTTCGGGATTGATGTCAAAAAGGAGAATCCCTTCGAAAATTGTCTGGTGCATTTCTTGATCAGAAAGCTGCATTAGACTTTCTAAACGTAAGCGGTTTATTCGACCCATCTCATTAAATTCCCTTTGTGCGTATTCTTTCCATTTCTTTAAATGCACATCGTGGTAGGATCCACGCAAGGAATCACAGATTTGATTTGTATTGAGTGGTTGCAACAGTGTTTTAAAGCTGCTTGCAGCAAATTCTCCTTGGGGGTTACAAGGAATCTGCGCATTAAACGAGCACAGAAGTTCCAGTTGTTGGTCTAGTTGGGAGGGCGCATCGGTGTTTGTAACTGTTGTCATATAATCAGTTAAGCAATGTGATCTGAATAATAAAGTGAATTGTCATCTACCTGTATAACAAAGCCATTGAAAAATCTGAATGCAAATTTCAAGTAATAACAGTTTCACATTGGGGCAGACAATAACGAAAAAGGTAAAGAAAAGTATAGGGTTTCAAGCATTCAAAAAACCCCATTCCCTTGACATGGAGTCAAGAGGAAAATTTCTTTGAGTATATATTTGTTATTCCGTATGGGAATGACTTGAGAAATTATTGAGGTGTTTTGGGAGTAGATCAGCTTTGGACAAACCTGTAGATACTGAACAGACTGCGGAGAATATCAGAGAAATTTCTTCCTCTTTACTGTGCACCGCCTTTAGCCATATCACCTAGGCGACCTAAGAATCCGGCTTTTTGCTTGCCCAGCAATGGTGCAAGTTTTTGGAGGCGCTCGCGGACGAGGCTTCCGCTTTGCTGACGCTTGATTTTAACGTTTGGATTTGCAAGTTTACTGGCAGAAACAACGTTTGAATCATTTACGTCTGCAGGACGTAAAATCCCGGTAACAGTCGTAATATAACGGACTTGATTACGCTGGCGATAATCGATTTTTTGACCTTTGATAAGCATGTTTCCATCGGGAAGTACACGAATGACACGTGCAGAAATGCCATCCAGATTTCGCAAAATTTGATTTTGTTCTTCTTCAATTGAATCTCTGAGAGTCAGAGCTTCAAGAGCAACGTTCGCTGTTTCTGCACCTCCGGCAGGTTGTCCCTCTGCCGGTGTTTTGGGTGGAGGCACATTCACTATTAAACTCATTTCGTTGATACTCAACAAATCTCCGCGGAAACGTGCACGATGATCCCTTAGCAAATTACCAAATGAGGATTCATATCGCCAGAGGGAACCTTCATAGCGGTTTCTGCTTGAAGAAATACGCTTACGCCGTAAGCGCTTTGCAGTCCGTTTTAAATTGTCATTCATTTTTTTTACTTCATAAGCGGCCAAAACCTCAGCAGGAGGTTTCGGTTGTGGTCTTGACGGAACGCAACCTATGAGGCTCAGAACCAGAAATGTGGCCAGAAACCAATGAAATAAACCTGAAAATGGAATTAATAATTTATACACTGATTAAAATTGTGAAAATTCTAGTTTAGAAACCATATCAATTTAATTTACCAACACGATATTTCTGGTTTTGACAGTCGCAAAAACCACGATTTTACTGTCTGCGTTTTTCACCGGAATTCGTTCACCTTTTCGGCCTTTGGCCAATGAAATTCCAGGTGCAGAAAGACGTATAAACGGTGTTTCGAAGACAATTTGCAAACGATCTCCGGATTTCACCAGCGGCGGATCTGAAAGTGTGTTTCCCTGAATCGCTTCGCTTGGAGTGATTGTACGTGTTGATATTTTGCCAATTAGCTGTTCTTTGTCTGTTACATATTCACGCGGCATGCGGTCCACATTTTTGCGAATTTTCAACAAATCCGATTCTTCAATTATATGGTTACGTTTGATAGTATTGCGTGCAACATACACTTCCTTGTAAATTTTTAAATATGTCCGTACTGAGACTTTCCTGATAGCTTTGCCATCAACACTAAACTCGACCTCATAATTACGGTAACCGCCTTCTTTTTTGTAATTTCCTTTTGAGGAAATTACATAGCTTACCTGTCCGCGTGGTAGAAAAATATCCCTTATCTTTGCCAGCAGACGAGGTTTCAAGTCAGAAAAACCTTTTGTTTCTTTAATGTGATTCAATACTACCTGCTCTATATCATTGCCAGATATTTTGAGTGCTGCCCGCTGAATGCTTGTTGAGTCTGATCCAGGAAAAACGAATTTCTTAATGTTGACTTTGTGGGAGCGCAAGCGGGAGAGAATCAGAGAACGGGTAACGGTTAATTTCCTTCCTGGCAAAGGTGCACGTCCTATGACGACTTTGGCCAGTCTGTCCAACAGTATGAAATCTTCCCCTTCTAGCTGGGCAATTTCACCAAGTCGATATTCATCGCTGTTAATCACTGAAGATTGTGGCAGGAAAATTTTGATTTGCTGTGCTTCAGGGGCAGTATTCCCTTTGGAAAATACTGTTCCGGAATATAATAAAAATAACAGCAACAATAGTCCGTAACGATACGGATAAGGTCTCATTGCTATAGCTTTTGTTTTAATAATTAAGTGCGCTAATGACGGCATTATATTTATGCGAATCCTTAAGTACGTAGAGGGAAAAACTATTGTTATACTTTTGCTTTATCCAAATTTGCCTGGCAGTTAATTAATTACCTGACCAGATTGTTAGTATTTTTAAGCATTTCATCAGCAGACTGGATAGCCTTGGAGTTCACCTCATAAGCCCGCTGGGCAGTAATCATATTCACCATTTCTTCAACAAGGGACACATTTGAACGTTCTAAAAATCCCTGTGTGAGAGATCCCATGTTACTTGATCCAGGAGCATCAACGATTGCATTTCCTGATGCCGGAGTTGAAAGAAAGAGATTTTTACCAATTGGGGTCAGGCCTGCTGGGTTTTGAAAGCGTGCTAACTGAATGCTGCCAAGTGCCTCAGGCAAGTTTTCATCTCGCAAAAATATTGATACAGTCCCATCTAAACCGATTTGAACTTTTCTGGTATCTGCAGGAATATTAATTTCTGGATCCATCAGCATTCCGTCATTTGTCACCAAGCGCCCCATTCCGTCTATATTGAAATGGCCGTCTCTGGAATATGCGATGATTCCATTTGGTTGGAGAATTTGAAAAAATCCCATTCCGTCAATACTCAAATCCAGGTCATTACCGGTGTTTTCCATGTTGCCCTGTGTATGTACCTTATCAATGCTGACGTACTTAACACCATGTCCTACATGTATTCCTACCGGAACTTGGGTGGAAACTGAAGATGGAACCCCGGCGCTGCGTTCATTGTAATACAGTAAATCCTGAAACTGGACCTTACTCTTTTTAAAACCTGTGGTGTTGACGTTTGCCAGGTTGTTGGCAGTTGTATCGATGTTTCTCTGTTGGGCCTGCATTCCGGTTGCAGCTGTATAAAGTGCACGCATCATAAGCGAAAAACTCCTGTATCAGTATATTAAATAATTAGGTTTATATTTTCGTAAATGTCAAATTATGACTGAACCAGGCTGATTGCTTTCTCATCTAATCTGTCGATTCTTGAAAGCGCCTTGTGTACCGATTCATAGGCTCGTGTTGCAGTTATCATACGGGTCATTTCGAGCATGCTGTTCACATTTGAATCTTCAAGCATACCCTGTCTGAGTTTGATTTCATCTGAAGCAACCGGCAAATCATTGCTGTTGACAGGGGCAAAAAATCCCTGTCCCAGTTTCTGCAATTGGTCCTGATTACGGAAACGTACCAGACGGAAACTGTCAGCAATTATTCCATCGACGCTAAGTAGTCCGCTTTCGCTGACATCAATTGAACCTTCTTTAATGGTGATTACGCCATTTTCCCCCAAAACCGGATAACCGTCATTTGTGACAATACGACCTGTCGAATCGAGTTGAAAATTGCCGGCCCGGGTAAAACGCTCACCCTGAGGAGTAGAAATTGTGAAAAAACCTTCGTTTGAAATTGCAAAATCAAGATTGTTTCCTGTAGAACGCATTCGTCCGGGTTCAAAATTCTTCCCTACCTCATCTACAACGACTGCGGATTTGTCCATTCCTACATAGTCATCAAGATATTCATGAGACAAGAAACGCTCTTCCAGTGATTCCGGAGCAATGCGTTGGACGTTGGAAAGAACCTCCCTGAAAGACGGCTGATCTTCCTTGAAACCGACTGTGTTGACGTTTGCCAGATTGTTTGAAACAGTTTCCATTTTATGTTCGATAACACCTGCCGCCTGAACAAGGCTGGTAATGCCACTCATAAGGTATCCGAATATTGTAGATTTTGGTTTTTAATGAACTTTTAGTTGCTTTGATCAAAGCAAGCAATATACCAGAACGGCTGCTGATTTTTGCTTTAGAGTTGATGGAACTTTATATTCTAACCGAATGCTCAGCTCACAATTGATAATACTATTTGATTAAATTTTATGCAGTTGCCTAAAATTAATGCAAATCTAATTGCAATAATATATTAAAATATGTACAATATCAGTGAGATGATTTGTGGCTTGGTATTTGCCTCTAGTGACAGGTTATATTATTTTTAAACCGTATGATTGCGGTTAATTTTTTTAATTTATAGAAAGGAAGGATTGGGTTATGACTACGCCGAAAGAGATTGTTGAATTTGCAAAACAAAATGATGTTGAAATGGTGGATTTGAAATTCATCGATTTTCTGGGAACATGGCAGCATTTTACAGTACCAGTTTCACAACTCAATGAAGAGATGCTGGATGAAGGTCGAATGTTCGATGGCTCCAGTATTCGTTGTTGGCAGACCATTGACAATAGCGACATGAAAGTTGTGCCGGATTTGGATACTGTAAAAATGGATCCATTCTATGAAGTTGCGACAATGTCTATCATTTGTGATATTAAAGATCCTGTTACCGGTGAAGGTTACACTCGGGATCCACGAAGTGTAACTAAAAAGGCAGAAAATTATCTGATTTCAACTGGAATTGGTGACACAATTTTCGTAGGTCCGGAAGCAGAATTTTTTATGTTTGATGACGTAAGATATGCACAAGGTCCGGAAGGCGGATTCTATTCAATTGATTCTCCGGAATGTCCCTGGAACACAGGTGTTGAAGAAGTTGGTGGAAACAAAGCTTACAAAATTGGACACAAGTCAGGTTATTTCCCGGCGGCTCCTTTTGATCAGGACCGTGACATAAGAGCGGAGATGGTTTTGGCGATGCAGGAACTGGGTCTGACAATAGAAGCGCAACACCATGAGGTAGCTCCTGCACAACATGAAATTGATTTTAAATTTGACACTATGCTGAAGACAGCTGACATGCTGCAGCATTTCAAATACGTAGTGCGTAATGTTGCTCAAGAATATGGCAAAACCGCCACTTTCATGCCGAAACCTATGTTTGCGGATAACGGGAGTGGAATGCATACGCATCAGTCGATTTGGAAGGATGGACAACCCTTGTTTGCAGG
>JYMV01009511.1_pt1 | contig 32633 bp, 27 predicted proteins | sample 338911 | NCBI WGS metagenome assembly JYMV01 (sample SAMN03354496, study PRJNA234377) | hydrothermal vent metagenome | biome: Deep sea; feature: Hydrothermal plumes at the Eastern Lau Spreading Center, Western Pacific Ocean; material: Seawater | place: Tonga | collected 2009 | depth 2000 m m
AGCTCTACCGCAATACAGTCAAAATCTTTGCTCAATATTTTTTTTTCAACTAACGCGACACTCTCTTTAGAAACATGTGCTGTCCCAAGCAGAGTAATGGTCGCGCCATTTAACTGAATTTTTTTGATAACGTCCTCATTCGCTTTATCCACTAAATATGTACCTCTATAATCGAAATCAATCTGGAAATAACTTAAAAAAAACAATTGCCTATGGAGAAATAAAAATTTTAACTACCAATATACCGAATTCTTAATTTAACACATCTTTTGTGTTATTTTAACTTGAATTCAAAAACAGGAAAAGCATGAAACCTTTTAAAGTCAATTCATCATTTCAACCAGCTGGCGACCAACCGGCAGCCATATCAAAACTAAAGAAATCTATTCTATCGGGTTCGACCCATCAAACCCTTCTTGGAGTAACCGGGTCAGGAAAAACCTTTACCCTTGCTAATGTAATTGAACAAGTACAAAAACCTACTTTGGTTCTTGCCCACAATAAAACTCTTGCGGCTCAGCTTTACGGAGAATTTCTAGATTTTTTTCCTAATAATGCAGTGGGCTATTTTGTAAGCTATTACGATTACTATCAACCAGAAGCCTACCTTCCAAAAACAGATACATTCATTGAAAAAGATGCCTCAATCAATGATGAGATCGATAAACTACGTCATGCGGCAACACGTGCCTTATTTGAACGACGCGATGTAATTATAATTGCAAGTGTTTCTTGTATATATGGTCTGGGTTCGCCTGAAGCCTATCATGGAATGTTACTTTTTATCGAAACAGGAATGCAGATAGAACGAGAATACGTTTTACAAAAGCTAGTTCATATACAATACAAAAGAAATGATTTGGATTTTCAACGAGGAACATTTCGTGCCCGGGGAGATACAATAGACATTGTCCCTGTTTATGAGCGAGACGAGGCAATACGTATAGAATTTTTTGGAGATGCTATCGAACGTATCAGCGCGTTCGACCCTTTGACTCAAAAACATATTCGCGAAATTGACAGAATAGGGATCTACCCCGCTAGTCATTATGTCACACCAAAAGAAACTCTCGACCGCGCCATTCAATCTATCCGCGAGGAATTACTTGAGCGGGTTGCTTTTTTTGAAAGTCAAAATCTACTAATAGAAGCACAACGGATCGAACAACGAACCATGTTTGATCTCGAAATGATAAAAGAAGTAGGTTACTGCCAAGGTATCGAAAATTATTCACGTCATCTCACGAATCGTAAAAAAAACGAGCCCCCCCCGACACTCCTAGATTATTTCCCTGACGATTCTCTCTTTATGATTGATGAAAGCCATGCCACTATCCCTCAATTAAATGGAATGTACAAAGGGGATAGGTCTCGCAAGGAAAAGCTAATTCGATACGGATTCCGACTACCATCAGCTTTTGATAACCGACCATTGAAATTTAATGAGTTTGAAAAGCACGCTAAACAAATTATATACGTGTCCGCGACCCCAGCCCAATATGAAATTGAAAAATCAAAAGAAGATATAATTGAACTCCTAGTTCGACCCACTGGGTTAATAGATCCAGTCGTAGAAATTCAACCCATAAAAGAGCAAGTCGATGACTTGTTCAAAGAAATCAAAATACGCGCTCAAAAAAACCAACGTACTCTGGTCACAACATTAACAAAACGTTTTTCCGAGGATCTAACAGAACATTTCACTGAGCTTGGGCTTAGGGTAAAGTACTTACACTCAGACATCGAAACCCTCGAACGAAGTCACATTATCAGAGAGTTACGTTTGGGAGAATTCGACGCCCTAATAGGAATTAACCTGCTCCGAGAAGGATTAGACATTCCAGAAGTATCTCTTGTCGCCATCCTTGACGCAGACAAGGAAGGTTTTCTTCGATCAACGACCTCGTTGATTCAAACCTCTGGGCGTGCCTCACGAAACATCGACGGAAAAGTCATTTTTTACGCAGACACTGTTACTCAATCAATGCAAAAAGCAATAGATGAAATGAACCGGCGCAGAACTATTCAAACAAAGTATAACGTTACTCATCAAATTATTCCCGAGTCTATCAGGAAGTCAATTCAAGAAACTCTAGTCAAACATGAAAAAAAACCCTTAACAACTCAAGCAGAAAGCGAGGAAGACGAGCTAGTTTTAATGGAGGACGCGCCCAAACTAATTAAAAGTCTAGAGAAGAAAATGCATCTTGCCGCAAAAAATCTAGAATTCGAAAAAGCAGCTTTATTAAGAGATCGGGTAAAAAAACTAAGAGAAAAGGACCTGTCTATTATTTCCTAAGTGTTATTTTTTAGTTTAATGCATAGACTTTTTTTAAAATTCCTATAGCTGTATCAAAGATATTCAAACTATAATGAGAAAATTTTTAATAAAAATATTTAGTCAATTCAAAGTCAGACCAGATCGATTAGTTTCCGACGGTGGATAGTGAGTAAAGTAAGTCTCTAGAATTTTTCTAGCAATCGGGGCAGCTGTCGTACCTCCATGGCCACCATGCTCAATAATAACCGATACCGCGACCTCAGGTTTCTCATACGGAGCAAAGGCAACAAACCAAGCATGATCGCGAAATGAATAAGGAATTTCTTCTTCTGGGTCAATTTCATCAGAAGCTTTCATTCCCACAACCTGAGCTGTCCCCGTTTTCCCGGAAACCGTAACGTTCTTGAGTCTAGCTCGGTGTCCCGTGCCGTGAGCTTCATGAACAACTCCCCGAAGTCCTTCTTTAAGATGTTTTAATACCTCAGGATCAATTCCGATATTGCGATTAACTACAGGGAAAAACTCCTGTATTAACTTACCATCGGAGTCTTCAATTTTTTTTACCAAATAGGGACGAATTAAAATACCACCACTTGCAATGGTTGAAATCATCCTTGCGCTTTGCAAAGGTGTAACAAGGTTATACCCTTGACCTATGGAAGCCGAAATGGTTTCTCCGGGAAACCACGGCTCATTCTTGAATCTTTTCTTCCACTGCCTAGACGGCACCAATCCCGGTTTCTCTCCTTGTAACTCAATTCCTGTAAGTTCTCCCAAACCAAGTCTATTGGCATATTTTGCTAAATTATCTATTCCCAAGCGATGACCAAGTGTATAAAAATAAACATCGCATGATTGGACCAGGGCATCGTGCAAATTCATATTACCGTGGCCCTTTTTTTTCCAGCAACGGTAGTTTCTTTTTCCTAGACGAAAATACCCAGGACAAAAAATAGTGCTTTCCGGTTCTACTACTTTTTCTGAAAGTGCGGCATATGCTGTAACCAGCTTATAAGTAGACGCTGGAGGATACTGCCCATCGACAGCTCGGTTTTGAAGAGGGTTTTTCTCGTCACGCACCAAGTTATTCCATTTTTTTCTAGATACTCCGGTGGCAAAAAAGTTTGGATCAAAAGAAGGTTTGCTCACCATAGCAATGATTTCTCCGGATTGAACTTTCATTACAACAACGGAACCTTCAACAGGGCTCTTCCCTGAGACTTCATCCATCAACTTTTCCAGCCTGTTCTGAACTCGACTATCTAAGGTCAGCACCAAACTATTTCCTGCTTTAGGAGAAAGTTTTCGCAAGGTTTTCAATTCTCTTCCAGAAGCATCTACCTCGATCTCCTTAAACCCTTTCTTCCCCTTTAAATTCGACTCATATATTTTTTCCAATCCATTTTTACCGATCATATCCCCCTGTTCATATCGACCGAATTTCGAAGCCATTAACTCGCCCTTAGAAACTTCGCCAACGTAGCCAAGAATATGAGAAGCAAAATCCTTATACACATAACTTCTTAGAGGCTCAACCTTGATATGAATCCCGGGAAGCAACATCTTGTTTTCTTCGATATAAGCGATCTCTTTACGGTTAATGTCCCGTTTTATCAACACATTTTTAAACGAGGGAGACTGGCGGATATCATTCCAGAGCTTGCCTTTATTTATTTCCATTAACTCGGAAAGAAATCCCAAAGACTTCGAAAAATCACCTGCGTCTTCAGGCGTTACATATAGACTGAAAGATGGGCGAATATTAACCAGAGTTTTACCACGACGATCTTTAATATCACCCCGGTAATCTGGTAAGGAAATTTTTCTGCTTCTATTTTGTTCCGACTGTCCCATGAAATCTTCCCCTTTTAGTATCTGCAGATACCAGACCCTTATCAAAATAACTAAAAAGGAAATAATCACTAGAACAGCATAAACTTTGATTTTTTTTCGGACAGAAAAAGATGCGTCGAGAAAAGATTCTTTTGAAGGCCCAGCATAACTCATATGGTTTTCAAAGCCTGACTTGGAAATTTAAGGTGCACCCATTGCCGGCCTTTATCAAACAGATAAAACAGAAAAGGTGCTACCACAGCATTATAAATCCCAAAAAGGATTAAGGAAGAAAAGAAAAAGCCTCCTTTGACCTGACCTCCTAGTAAGCTTGTCATGGCGAGAAAATAAATCATGCCATCCACTAAAGAAGTAACAAATATAAAAAAACTAATGGGAACAGTACCTTCCACAATAATTTTATCCTTTAGGGAACAAAAAAATAATCCGGCCAAGCCTTTAGATAGTGAATTAACCCCTAGCAAACCACCTGAAAGACAATCCTGAAAAAATCCGATTAAAACAGCTAACCAGATACCACTATTTTTTTTGGAATGGATACCGCAATAAACCGCGACTATTAGAATCAGATCCGGGACGACCCCTGCCAGTGAAAACATCCCAAGTAATGTGGTTTGTATAGAAAACAAAAAAAACAAGACAAGTGCAAAAATTAAATAGGTCACTCTCCCTCCTTACCAGGAAGGACAACAACGACCTCCTCTAAATTAGATAACTCTGCGCTGGGAACGACCGTGATATCCTGAAATAGTTCCTGTTTTTGTTTAACAACGTCTACAACCATCCCAACCACCAGCCCTTTTGGGAATACTCCACCTAACCCCGAAGAAACCACCTTATCTCCCACGCTCACCTCTGCCGAAATGGGAACAAATTTCATCTGGCATGTCTTTTCGCCTGTCCCGACCGTCACCCCAGATGCCCTTGTTTTCTGAAATAACGAATCGATTGCGCTACGGCTATCCGTAATCAATAAAACTTTAGATGAATTGGGAGATGAGTGAATAATGTGCCCGACAATCCCTGCGTCGGTCATCACCGTTAATTTTTTTTCTACCTTGTGGTTCGTTCCTCTGTTTATAAAAATCATTTTGGACCATTGAGTTGCATCGTAACCTATAACCTTAGCCACGACGAAAGGCTTTTCATCGTCATCAAAATACTCAACCAGTTTTTTCGATCTTTCTAAAAGTTTTTTCTCTTCAAGCAGTTCATTATTTTCCCTTGACAGGCGGTCTATTTCAAGAAGAAGCCGATCGTTCTCCCTTGATGTTTCGGCTAAAAACAGATGATGGCCAAACGAATCGGAAATAGATTCAGTTGCGCTTGAAAAAAGGTTCTGGACCGGGGAAAAAAACCAAAGGACTGCTGATTCAAAAAACAAGTTGCTCTTGTCATACCGAGCATTGACTGTCATTAAAATCAAAGAAAATATAAGGATACTAGCAAGAAAACTGAGGAAGTATTTATTCTGAGGTCGCCTGTAAGGCACGATTTAAATAGTCACCTTCTTTAAGAGTTTTGGATCACTCAAAACCTTACCTGAACCTAGAGCAACCGCTGACAAGGCATCACTAGCTAAACTAATTGGCAGACCAGTTGATTCCCGGAGAAGTGTATCTAAACCTTTGATAAGAGATCCACCTCCTGAGACTACGATTCCTTTATCAACAATATCTGCGGCTAATTCGGGAGGGGTGCGCTCTAAAGCAATCTTTACAGCTTCAACAATGGTGCTGAATGTTTCAGTCAGAGCTTCACGAATTTCTTCATCAGAAACTATCAGTGTTTTTGGAATCCCTGCAACAAGATCGCGCCCCTTTACTTCCATGGTTATGGATTTTTCCAGTGGATACGCTGAGCCAATTTCGATTTTTACTGCTTCGGCAGTACGCTCACCTATCAGAAGGTTATACTTCTTTTTTATGTAATTTATGATGGCTTCATTCATTTCATCACCAGCAACACGAACCGATTTGCTAAATACCACTCCTGACATCGAAATAATTGCTACTTCTGTAGTTCCACCTCCAATATCAACAATCAAATTCCCGGAAGGTTCTTGAACCGGAAGGTCAACACCAATAGCAGCAGCCATCGGCTCCTCTATCAGAAACACTTCACGAGCTCCGGCAGACAAAGCAGAATCTCGCACAGCCCTGCTTTCAACTTGAGTAATCCCAGACGGAACAGCAACAACAACCCTTGGGCGCACAAGGGTTTTACGATTATTGTGTACTTTTTTAATGAAGTGACGAATCATCTTTTCTGTCACCTCAAAATGGGCAATAACACCATCTTTCATCGGCCGAATTGCCTCGATATTACCAGGAGCACGACCTAGCATCTCTTTTGCATCAGACCCAACCGCTTGCACTTCCTTGGTTTGAGTGTTTATAGCAACCACCGAAGGTTCACGCAAAACTATCCCCTGACCCTCAACATAGATCAGAGTGTTTGCAGTTCCCAGGTCAATTGCTAAATCGTTCGAAAACAATCCCCAAAACAAGTAAGCCCCCCTTTCAACATTCTCCATTGTAAAACTTACCGTACTCGAAATAAACCAAGTAAAATATTTTATAACAAGGGACGTCACCAATTGCAAGGTAAATAAAAATAAGGGGTTGCGCTAGACCTCGTTCTATCTATTCAACCCCAAGATCAACCCTAAAATTTATATAAAATCATAATCGAAAAAATCAAAACGGTTGCGAATACGGGGCCGGTTCTATACTATACCCTGAAATAAATTCCTCTATAAAATCAAAATTTTCCTCGGAGAATGCTTGATGCTAAATGCGATAAGAGAACACGCCGACTCATGGCTCATTAAGACCATTATATGGTCTATTGCTTTCGCCTTTATAGGAACAATTTTCTATTCATGGGGAATGGGGGGAGCACCTAGTTCTCCCGGAGGGGTGGTTGCAACTGTTAATGGTTCTAAAATTAGTCAAGTCGAATATAAGCGCACATTCAATAATCTTATAAATTTTTATAGGGAACAATTTCAGAGTCAGTTTTCAGAAGAACTCATCCAAAAACTAGACTTGAAAACGCAGGCTTTAGACGCTTTAATTCAAAAAAAAATTCTCCTGGCTAAGGCCGACGAACTAGACATCCAAGTCGGCGACGCAGAAGTTATCAATCAAATAAATAGTCTCGCTGCTTTTCAAAAAAATAAAGTTTTCAACAACGCCGCCTACCAAAATTACCTCAAATTCAAGCGCCTGACTCCTCTCGAGTTTGAAGAGAGTCAGCGCGAATCACTTCTCCTTGAAAAAATCAGAAACCTGATAGCAGCCAATGTCAAGGTTTCACCAAATGAGTTAGATGAAGCATTCATACTGGCAAATGAAAAAGTCAAACTAGACTACATAATAATTCCAGGTGATCATTTTAAATCGACAGAAAAAGTCAGCCCAGAAGAAATAAAATCTTTTTACGAAAAAAATAAAAGCCGTTTTGAAGTACCAGAAAAGATTAAGGTCCAGTATGTAAAAACTGTTCCAAAGGATTATGAGAATCTGATAGACATCCGAAACGAAGACATAGAAGATTATCACAAAACCAAAATAGCGGACTTCAGAGTTCGAAAAATGTATAAAGCTGCCCACATCCTATTTCGACCTGAAGCGAAAGATGACAACTCAGAAGAATCTACAAAAAAAGCGGAAGAACTGGCAAAAAAAGAAGCAGATGGTGTCTTGAAAAAAATTCGAAATGGGGCCAGCTTTAGCGGATTGGCAAAAAAATATTCTGATGATACTGTTTCTGGAAAAAATGGAGGAAGCCTTGGTGAGTTTCCAGAAGGAATGATGGTTACTGAGTTCGAAAATGCATTAAAAAAACTAAGCCCAAAGGAAACCAGCGAACCTATAAAAACATCCTTCGGATTCCATATCATTAGGCTTGACGAAATAACCCCCGAGAGGATCAAACCGTTAGAAGAGGTTAAAGAAGAAATAATAAAAAAACTTAAAGAAAACAAAACTCGCCGAAAAATGAGGCGTGTTGTGAAACACATTCATCGCTCGGCGAAGGAAGACCAAGACTTGGTGCGCGCTGTACTCGCAAACAATCTGTCTGTGCAAACCACCTCATTTATCTCTAGAGAGCATCATATTGTTCCGGATATCGGAAGCAATCCTGATTTCTTCAACCAGGCGTTTTCGCTGGAAGACAACAAAATCGGGGAACCCGTAGTCACATTGGAATCTGCTTTTGTAATGAAAGTGATAAACCGAGAAAAACCATATATCCCAGAACTTAAAGATGTTAAAAAATTAGCCCGAGAAAAAGCTCAAGAGGAAAAAGATCATAACTTCTCAACAACAAAATCCGAATCACTTGCTAAAAAATTAGTTAATGGAACGATCGATCTTAAATCCACTGCCAAAAAGTTTGAACTAGATCTGAAACACACTCCTTTCTTCAACCGATCCGACTCTATTCCAGGAATCGGAAACCTTGAAAAGTTAAAAACCAAAGCGTTTGAACTGAACAATGGAAAAACAGGGTGGGTTTTGGTGAGAAACAACTATTATCTGATTCGCCTCCAAGAGCGACAAAAAGCTGATGCTCCTGACATGGAAACTCTAAAAGAGTTAAGAAAAAAGCTCAAACTAGAAAAAGGAGATTCTGCGTTTCAGGAGTGGATGAAAAATCTCAAAGAAAGCTCTGAAATTCTGGTAGACAAGTCTCAAATTTAATTTTCATGGCAAGGTTTTCAAGTAACATCGATGAATTTTTAATATTTTTTCCACCAAACTTTCTATATCTTCCGCAACCACTCGAATCATCTCCTCTTTTCGCATGCCGCCTTTGTCAAAAATAATATCTGGAACAAACCCACATTTGCGAATGGAAAAAGCGGTGCCCCATTCCAGAGACGACCCCTCCAATATTCTAACTTTTTTAGGTTCCTTAGCACGATCAAAAGAAGCCAGACTAAACTTCAAACTCTTGCACACTTTGATCAAATCAGTATTATATTTTATATTCATTACTGCTCGTTTAGATGAATCAAACTGCATAACAGTCAAAACAATATCAGCAACGTGACGAGACCCTCCAAAACGTGGCGGCGACGGTATTAAAATATTCTTTCCGCACTTCACAATGCGGGCTGGAAATCCAATAACATCATCCAGTGTACTCGCGTTCTCTACGCCGAACCCAATGTTTGATTGAACCTCTGGAATCAATTCACCAATACAATGATTCTTCAACACTTCAACGGCTCGAAGAACACGCTGAGATATATCATAACGCTCGGAATCTTGATAAAGCCTTGTCAGGGGTTCGGCTTGTGGCGCACCTTTTCCCGAGATAACAGCCCCCGTAATTGCAAGTCCGATAAACTCCTTCGCTTCTTTCACTGACGTAACGACATCTCTACCCTTTACCAACCCTGCCGTAATAGCAGATGCCAAAACACAACCTGTCCCATGAACATCTGGCCCAATCAAGCGATCCGCATCTAAGCGAATAGTACGTTTCCCATCAAAAAAAAAGTCCTGTGGTTTTCCTTTTAAATGTCCACCTTTAATAAGAACATTTTTAGGGCCCATTTTTATTAAAACGCGGGCTGCCCGAATTCTGTCCGACGCATTTTTAATCTTCACTCCTGATAAAATCTCAGCTTCATTCAAATTAGGCGTTAACAAGAAAGTAATTGGCAAAAGTTCTTTCTTCATCACTTGAATTCCCTGCAGCGACAACAACGATTTTCCTGATGAAGAATAGATTACAGGGTCAACAACAAGTTTTTTAATTCGATAACGGCGCAATAAGCGAACCAAGGTTTTAATAATTAATTCGTTTCCCAGCATTCCTATTTTAACAGCACCAGGCTTCCCATCTTCTAGTATAACCTTTAGTTGTCGCTCAACTATTTCGGGTGAAATATCATGAGCACCCAAAACACCTGCGGTATTTTGTATGGTTATTGAAGTCGCAACTGATTTTCCACTGACTCCAAATGCTGAGAAGGTTTTTAAATCTGCTTGGAGTCCCGCTCCTCCACTTGGGTCAAACCCAGCCACTGTTAAAGCAGTACTAGTTGTTGTTTTCATAAAATTAAAATAACGAGAGCGGAAAATTATAACCCAGCACTCTAACAGACTGATGAAAGCGCTGGCAACAATTTAATCAAACCGAAAGTGAGAACCCGGGTGAATAGAGGAAGTATCTGAAAGGGACTACCCGACGGTCACGGACTTGGCCAACGATCGAGGTTTGTCTATATTACGCTTGAGAGATATAGCGGTAAAATAAGCAAACAACTGACCTATCACAAGCTGGACGAATGGAGCGACAATCGGTTTTACATTCGGAAGGATGATTTCTTCACTAAACAAATCCTTATTCTTGCTGCCTTCATCAAAGTGGACACCCAGAACAAACCCAGATCTTGCACGAATTTCTTCAACGCTATGAATTGTTGACTGATATAGTTCTTTATCTGAGCATGGAGGAATAAAAACAATAGAATTTACATCCTGATCAACCATTGCCAGAGTCCCATGTTTTAAAAACCCGCCAGGCATTCCTTCAGCATGTACATAGGCAACTTCTTTCATCTTAAGAGCCGATTCTAAGGCGATTGGATAATAAATTCCTCTACCAAGATACAGCCAGTTTTTCACCTTAGAGTAATTATTCGCTATACGATGGATAAATCCTGACCGTTCATTCAATATATTCTGTACAACTTCAGGCAACTCACGAAGAGCTGTTATAGATGCGTCATATTCCTTTCGTTTTATTTTCTTTTTCTTTAGGCCTAATTTCAGAGCTAAAAGCGTCAAGATAATCATCTGCGCAAAGGCCGCCTTGGTGCTAATAACACAAATTTCCGGACCAGAGCCTTGAAGAATAACCTTATCAGCCAATCGAGAAATAGATGAACCCATAACATTAATAATCGCCGCAGTCTTAGCCCCTTTAGACCTCGCAAACTTTAGAGCACGGATAGTGTCGAAAGTTTCACCTGACTGGGAAACAGTTAGCACGAGACTTTTGCTGTCGACTTTAGCAAGTGAATCAAACTCATCAGAGCTGAGCGCAGGGATAAACAAATCCGCAAAGGAAGAAAAGAGGTACTCTGAAAATTTTGCCACATAAAATGTAGTTCCCACCCCAACAAAATATGTGTTGTCACTTGCATCAATCATATCAACCACTTCATTCATTAAACTAGAATCCAGTTCCAAAGCGGTATTAATGGTCTGTGGTTGCTCATAAATTTCTTTGAGCATGTAATGCGGGTAACCGGCTTTTTTTGCCGTTTCACTATCCCACTCTATTTTTGTGATCGGTTTAACGATTTCCTCTTGGGTTAAAAAATTTTTCACCACATAAGAGTCCCTCGATAAAATGGCGTACTCATCATCCTCCATAATGACAGCGTTTTTCGTATGATCTGCGAACGCATTAAAATCCGATCCAACAAACTTTAATTCATCGCCAATCCCGAGCATCAGCGGGGATTCTCTTCTAGCGCAAAAAATTTGATCTGGGTGGTAGGTAGAAATCATAGCTATGGCAAAAGTTCCTTCCAGAATATTCAGAGTCTTAACTAAAGCTTTCTCAACACTCTCATATTTTTTATAATATTTTTCCAACAAATGTGGAATCACTTCCGTATCCGTTTCAGAACGAAATACATGCCCTTCACCTATCAATCCGTCTCGAAGAAAACGATAATTTGAAACGATCCCATTGTGAACTAAAGCAAATGCTCCGTCGCAAGATGTAAATGGATGCGTATTAGCCTGGGTTACCTTGCCATGTGTGGCCCAGCGGGTATGAGCAATCCCTATTTTTCCTTTTGCTGAAAGAATATTTCCCTTACGAAAAAACTCTTCAACTCCTCCCGTATTTTTCCGTACTATAAGGTCGCTTTTATTCATCAAGGCAACACCACAAGAATCATAACCTCGATATTCCAAATTTTGAATTCCCTGAAACAAAACTTCGGAAATATTATTTAACCCTACAACACCATTGATTCCACACATAGCTAACCTTTGATTACGTTTTATTTGTGACCGAATAGCAAGCGGGGATATTTTTGCCGGGCAAAACTACTGTTCCTGGTTGAATAGTATTCCCCGCACCGATAACCACATCATCACCAACAAATGCCCCTAATTTTTCCATGTTCGTCGAAAGGTTGGTTTTCCCTTTTTTCACCTGTATTTTTTCCCAATTTGTATTTCTGTTTACGGTCATACAACCAGCACCTATATCAACATTTTCACCAATCACACTATCACCTACAAACGACAATCTTCCGATTTCTGATTTATCAAGTACCACGCAGTTTTTAAGCTCCACGCCATAGCCAACAGAACAGTCGCTCCCGATAGAGGTATAACTTCGAATCAGGGAATTATTCCCAATATAACTTCCCTTACCTATCGAACACGGACCTTCCAATACAGCCCCAGCTTTAATAACAACATTCTCGTCAATATTGACCACACCCTGCATTGTTACATTGGACTCCATAACGGCCGATTTTGCGATAGAAGACTCGTTCCATGAATCGAGAACAATTTTATTTGCCTGTAAAATCTCCCAAGGATAGACAATATCGAGCCACTCGTTTTCCCACATGGAAGCCATCAGGTCACCTTCCTTTACCATCACCTTTAAAGCTTTTTCCATAGAGTTCTTATTTTTTTTTAGCAAACCAAAAAAGGATTCCGGTAAAACAAAAACACCCGCCAGCACATAGTTACCAAAGTTGCTTCCTTTTGGTTTCTCGACAATTTTAGTGATTTTCATTTGAGCATTCAAAAAAACGTTTCCAAAACTCTCATTCGAAGGCGGCAAACAAATCGAAGCTACGGGGCACTTAAAAGAGTGGAACGACTGCTGAGCTTTACTATAAATATTTGCGTCGGTTAAGGTATCCCCATAAATCAGAAGAAAATATTCGCCCGGAGAAATTTTTTCTTTTACCTGAAGGATCGCGTCACCAATACCATTGTTTTTTTTCTGTTCCAAACAGTGGATGTTCATCCCGCCGTCTGACTTCTCGGCAACAAACTCTTGAATTGTTTCTTTATGATGCCCCACTACTATGTACACATCGTTGATTCCTGCATTTTTTAACTGGCACAAACTATTATCCAATAGCGTTTTTCCAGCAACCGAAATCATTGGGATAGGTCGGGTGTTTGAAAAAGGATTAAGATTAGAGCCTTTACCGGCGGCGAGGATGATGGCTTTCATTCAGACTTCGTCCTTGATGAAGTTTACGTAATAAAATGTGGCTTTTAGAAGGACCCGGTTTCCCTCATCAATATTTTTTCTGCTAGAGACAAATCTTCCTGTGTGTTGATTCCAAGAAGTTGAATGGTATCTGTTATTTGGACGGTTTCAACTATAAAACCACTACTTACTATGTACTGTATAGTATCGGTTAGATAATATTCTTTTTGAACATTATTATTGCCAATCGAGTCTAATGCCTTTGAAAACAAATATTTATCAAAACAATAGACTCCCGAGTTGAATTCGTCAACCTTTTTTTCGTCTTCTGAAGCATCTTTATACTCGACGATTTTAGATACTGACCCTTGATCATCTCGTATTACTAGACCAAACTCTTTTTTCTCTGACGATTTTAGGGTCAAAACCGTGCAAACAGATTTTTTTTCACGGTGCCTGCCAATAAGATCTATTAACGTTTGTGATTTAATGAGCGGCATATCACCACAAACCACTAAAACATCTCCTGAAAAATCGTGTAAAGCTAATTCCGCTTGCTGTGCAGCGTGCCCCGTTCCAAGTTGTTCTTTCTGCTCGACGAATATCAACCCGCGGTCTGAAAACGATTTCTTAACGGTTCGAGATTGAAACCCTACCACTAAGACAGAAAAATCTGGATTCAGGGGAACCAGCGATTCCAACACGTAATATAATAAAGGTTGATTTTTTAGTGGCTGAAGAACCTTAGCTAGGGGGGACTTCATCCGCGTGCCTTTTCCTGCTGCAAGCACAACAACTGCAAGGGCTTTTGAGTTCATCAGAGTAAGAAAAGTATTGTTCTCTTAAAATAATTTCTGGATACTAACAACTCCCCCGCCCGTGGGTCAAGTTAACTCTATATTCCCAAAGATAAGCGATTGAATTATAGGTTGATTCATAAAATTTGCTAGATTAATATGGACGCTCGGGTAAATATGAATCGACCGGCCTTAATAACTTCTTAGATCTTCCTCGAACGAATGAAAGTTGCTTTCACAACATTAGGTTGTCGTACCAACCAACACGACACAGCAGAAATGCAGACTCTTCTTGAAAAAGAAGGATACTCCATAGTTAACTCATCCGAAACTGCAGATGTATATGTTATCAACACATGCACTGTAACTGCACGAAGTGATTATAGTTCCCGACTAGCTGTCAAAAAATCTTTAGCTATTAATGAAAATGCTACTGTTGTATTTACCGGCTGTTACGCACAGCTTAATCCCGAAGACTCCGCAAAGATGGAAGGACTCGATATTGTCCTAGGCAACGCAGACAAGCTAAAAATAGCAAGCGTACTCAAGACAAAACTAAAAAACAACTCACTGCAAAAACAATCAGGTCTTGCTGACATCCAAATGTCTGATATTCATGCCGATCGAGAATTCCAAACGCTGCCTGTTACCCAGTTTCAAGGAAGAACGAAGGCTTTCATTAAAGTACAAACTGGGTGCGATGAAAATTGTTCCTTCTGTACTGTTGTTCGGGCACGCGGATCATCCGCTAGCGATGCAAGAGAAAATATACTTGATAACGTTCGTCACGCTATTGATGGCGGTTATAAAGAAATAACTCTCACCGGAATCAATCTTGGAACCTGGGGAATGGATTTTCATTCGAAAGAAACTTTTTCATCATTAGTCGAAGAGATAGCCAATTTAAATGGGGACTTCCGGGTAAGGCTAAGCTCAATAAATCCCATGGAAATTGACGACCACCTTATTAAGCTTATTACACAGCATGAAAAAATCTGTCCACACCTCCATATTCCCTTACAAAGTGGAGATACTGAAATACTTTCGAAAATGAGACGCAACTATAATGCTGAACAATATAAACATATAGTGCAACGCGCCGCTGAAAGTATTGCACCTCTTGGGCTTGGCGCCGATATAATAGTTGGGTTCCCCGGTGAAAGCGAAGAAAGTTTTGAACTCACTCGCAAGCTGATAGAAGAACTACCGTTTTCATATCTGCATGTTTTTTCCTATTCACCGCGCTCCGGTACTGAAGCGCACAACTTTAGAAATAATATTAAAAACATCACAAAAAAAGAACGCAATCTCATTCTTAGTGATTTAGTAAAAGAAAAAGCTTACCTATTTCATAAAAGTTTTATTGGGAAAAAAGTTACCGTGCTCATTGAAGAACGCAAACAAGCAGATGGTCTATTAAAGGGTCATTCTGAACACTATATCCCCGTTCGTATCGACGCGAAAAGTTCTTTGCAAAACCAACTAGTATCTGTCGTAATTAAGGAAGCTCAAAAAAATGAACTCATTGGATGCCTTGAATCCTAATCCCAACCTTACTTTGTATAGTAAGCTGTTTTTGATGGCATAAATGTATGAGCGATATCAAAATAATCTGCCAAAACAAACGAGCCAGGCACGAATATTTTATAGAGGATTCTTTAGAATGCGGTTTAATGTTGCGAGGACCGGAAGTTAAATCACTAAGAGACGGCAAAGCAAATCTGACAGACAGCTATGCCAGTGTTGAGAAAAGTGAAGTTTGGCTTAATAATTTTCATATCAATCCCTACAGCCCGGCTCAACAATTCAACCTACACCCCACCCGAAAAAGAAAACTACTATTAAGCCGAAGAGAGATTAATAAGCTTATTGGTAGGGCACAGGAAAAGGGTTACACTTTAGTCCCTCTCAAAGTCTACTTTAAAAATGGGATCGCCAAAGTAGAACTTTCTGTCGCGAAAGCAAAAAAACTGCACGACAAACGCGCTAGCATTAAAAAACGAGAGGCTGTAAGAGAGATCGATAAAGCCATGAAAAGAGGTCGAGGTTAATCCTCGTCTAGGTCATTCCATTTCTTTCGCATGTATTCGTCTTTGACCCAGAAGCATAAGAAAAGCACTGCCCAACCAATAGTGATAGTAATAATGCTTTGCATGAAATCACCATCCAAAGCTCCTATCATAACCCAAAAGATAGAACCTATTACCCAAAAAATAATGAATATGGAACGTAAACCTGTATTTCTTCCTTCCATATACTAATAGCTCAGATAATTGATATTCCTATTTTCCACCCTCAACTACAAAACAAATTACGGGTCTTATTTAAATTTATGTATTGTCATTGTAATTTAAATATCACTTAATCTAAATTTACTTTATTACGAGAAAAAGCTACGACGAGCACAACTCCACTAACCGCGATAACTCCACCCAAATAACCATGCCAGCTGATATTTTCTGCTGGAAGTGGCCCGACGCCAAAAGTATTCAATATCCACATCCCGCTCAATGTAATAAGTGGGTTCAATGTAATAAGTATACTGATAAGACTAAGGGGGATACATTCAACTGCTTCAGCTAAGGCACCATATGCCAACAAGGTATTTAAACCCAAAACAATAAGGAGGAACCATCCCACAACACCCCCCCGAAAAAATTCATTCCATTCAACCAATGGAATTAGCACCACCATTGCAACAGCATATATAAGGAGATTAATTGTCTGTGCGGAATACTTTATACTCAATTGTTTCTGGCAAATCATATACAGAGCCCATAAAATGGCTGCGAATAATACCCACCCATTTGCGGAGGAATAGTTCGGGTTATTGACTGCGTTCCCGGATCGGTCTAAGTAAAACAGATAGAATCCAATTATCGCTATAGCTATGCCCATCAACTGCCTTAATCTAAGAGTTTCTTTAAAAAAAAGGACTCCAACGATAACCAGAAGAAGAGGAGCAACTTGGATGATAATTGCAGCATTTGAAGCTCCACTTAAATGTATTCCCTGAGTCATACCAAAATAGTTTGCCGCCAGTGCAGCTCCACCTAATATTCCTATGATAGGAGGATGGCGTAAAAGCTTACAACCTGTTCGGAATACGAAAAGAAAACTAAACAAAATTGTAAACGAGAAGGAAAATCGAAACCAAGCAATAGTCCCGGCAGAGTAGTAATCGAGTCCAATCTTAAGAAGTATGGGTAACACTCCCCAGAGAGAGAGTGTAACCATAACCATTGAGACACCCTTGATATAAGAGTTATCGGTAAAGACAGACTTATTCAATTGATATTGGAAAATCGCTCAAGAAGAGAAAGACCCATGGTCTGGCTTTTTTCAGGGTGGAATTGAAATGCATAAATATTTTTATACTGAATACCTGAAACAAATTCGACGCCATAATTGGTGACTGTAGCTACCATGTTTTGATCTTTTGGAACTACGTAATAGGAATGAACAAAATAAAAATAGGGCGCCGCATCCACCTTATCAAATAAAGGATCTTTCTTTTTTATCTCAACCTTATTCCAGCCCATGTGAGGAATTTTAATTGGTTGACCATTTTTCGTTTCAGAGCTTCCACCAGAAAATTTAATTACCTTTCCAGGAAGAATTCCAAGTCCGGCCACAGGTCCATATTCTGCACTTTCTTCAAAAAGAACCTGCAGGCCAAGACAAATACCAAGAAATGGTTTTCCACCGTCAATAAACTTACGAATGGGATCGATAAGTTTTAATTCTTCCAAGTTAGCCATACAGTCTTTAAAAGCGCCTACACCTGGCAACACAACGGAATCGGCATTAAGAATCAAATCAGGGTCATGAGTCACAATCACTTTAGCGCCAACAAATTCTAGGGCTTTTTGTACAGAGCGAAGGTTTCCCATGCCGTAATCAATTACGGCGATCATTACAACTTTCCCTTAGTGGATGGAACTTGGTCTGTTCGGTTATCCAAAGAGCAGGCTGTATCAAGTGCGCGAGCAAACGACTTAAACAGAGCCTCAACAATATGATGGAGGTTTTCCCAGTAAGGGCAATTCATATGGAGGGTGATACCAGCATTGATAGCAAAAGCCTGAAAAAATTCGGGTACTAATTCAACATCAAACTCGCCAATTTTAGATTTTGGAAGTGTCGTATTAAACACAAAGTATCCGCGGCCACTAATATCGATAACGGTTTGAGCAAGCGCTTCATTAAGCGGTGCCTGAGTATCCGAGAAACGGCGGATTCCTTTTTTATCACCCAGTGCCTTAGCAAAAGCTTCTCCAAGAACAATTCCTACATCTTCCACCGTATGGTGATAATCTATCTGAATATCTCCTTTTGCCTTTAACTTGAGATCAAAGTATCCATGGCGGGACAACTGTGAAAGCATGTGATCCAAAAAAGGGATGCCCGTATCAATTTCGCTTTCCCCCTGACCATCCAGGTTGAGGCTTATTTCTATCTCAGTTTCTTTTGTGGATCGTTTGACTTGTGAGGTTCTAACCATTAGCAGCTTGAGTTACGACTGATTTTTTGATATCGCTTTTTAAATCTTTATCACCATTTCCAGATACAGATTTAGCTCCATTTCCTTGGGATGAAGATTTTGGTATGGGGTTAACAAACGAAAGAATCGTTTCAAGCATCCCTTCCGGGTCAAGTTTTAAGTCTTTTTTTATAATTCCCGGAGCTCCATGCTCAACAACAACGTTTGGTACCCCTATGCATTTTATCTTTAAAGGAATATTTTCATCAAAATCTTGAAGCGCTTCTAGGACAGCGGAACCGAATCCCCCCTGAACAGAATGCTCTTCTGTTGTTACTACGCAGCCTGTTTTCTCAGCATATTCTAGAATAAGGTTCTTATCGATAGGTTTCGCAAAGCGGGCATTTATCACAGCGACACTGAGTCCTTTTTTTTCAAGCATGGCCGCTGTTTTCATCGATGGGTCAACCATTGATCCGAAAGCAATTATAGCCAAATCCTTCCCGTCTTTTATCACCTCACCTTTCCCAATCTCGATTTGCTTAATTTCCTCATCCATTTCAACACCAAGACCATTACCTCTTGGATACCGTAAAGAGGAGGGGCCAGGATGATAAACAGAAGTTTTAAGCATGTGCCTTAACTCGTTTTCATCTTTTGGAGCCATGACCACCATGTTTGGCAGGGTACGCATGAAAGCAATATCAAATAAACCTTGGTGGGTCGCCCCATCTTCTCCAACAATTCCGGCTCGATCCATCGCAAAGGTAACGGGAAGGTTCATTCCAATAATGTCATGAACTACCTGGTCATAAGCCCTTTGCATGAATGTTGAATAAATCGCAATGACTGGGCGAAACCCTTCAATAGACAAGGCCCCCGCATACCCCACTCCATGTTGTTCTGCCATTCCAACATCAAAAGTACGTTCCGGAAAAACCTTACCAAATTTACTAATACCTGTGCCATCAGGCATGGCTGCAGTAATACCTATAATCTTTTCATCTTTCTTAGCTAACTCAATCAAGGTCTCAGCAAATACACTTGTGTATGCAGGAGGCGCCTTCTTACCTTTTTTAAATTCTCCAGTCGCGATATCAAACGGTTTAGCACCATGCCACACATCGGCCTTCTCTTCGGCAATTTCGTATCCTTTTCCTTTGCGGGTAATCACATGAATTAAAGTTGGACCCTTCAATTCACTGGCTGTTTCCAAGTTATCTATCAATAAATCAGTATTATGGCCATCCAAAGGACCCATATAACGGAACCCAAGGTCTTCGAACAAGCGGCCTGGAATAAACATCCCTTTCACGGCATCATCAAGGCGGTGAGCATAATTAGAAACCTCTTTGCCTATTCCGGGAATGGAGAGAAGCATTTGATCTACTTCTTTCTTGAATTTCGTCATGACCTGGCCAGTCATTATTTGACTGAGATGTTTGGACATGCCACCTACGTTGTTCGAGATCGACATTTCGTTATCATTCAAAATTACAATCATATCAGGCTTAAGGTGACCCACATGGTTCAAGCCCTCAAAAGCCATTCCTGCAGTAAGTGAGCCGTCACCTATAATAGCTAGAACTTTATTTTTCTCCTTTTTAAGGTCTCGGGCTTTAGCAAAACCCAGTGCCGCAGAGATAGAGGTTCCTCCATGACCAACATTCCAATGGTCGTACTCACTTTCCTCCCTCTTAGCAAAACCGCAGAGCCCTTCATATTGTCGAAGAGTGTCAAAACGATCTTTTCGCCCCGTTAGCAGTTTATGAACATAGGATTGATGGCCCACATCCCAAACAAATTTGTCAACTGGGCTATCAAAAATATAATGCATCGCTAGGGTCAGTTCCACAATACCCAAGTTTGACCCTAGGTGACCTCCGGTCTTAGATATTACCTGAAGCAATCTCTCTCTGATTTCTTCAGCGAGTTTTGGAAGGTCTTCTCTTTTTAGTTTTTTTAAATCAGCTGGGCTATTAATATTCTCTAAAAACTGACTCATTCAGACCCCTGAAAAAAATTTTTATTAAGCATGAAGTGGCTTCTTCAATCTTTCGTATCAATAAAAATAGATTGTTGCAATTCTAGTTGGGATATTATCTTTTTTAAAATGTCCGCTGTAAAAAAAACCTTCCAATTTCTCTTAAGGGTTCGGCTCTATTATCAAAAATATCCAAGCAGGCAATACCCTCTTCCACTAATTTTTCTGCTTTTCTTTTCGACTTATCCAATCCATAAAGAGCTGGATAGGTAGCTTTCCCTTTATCCACATCACTACCTATATCCTTTCCTAGCAGACTTTCATCGGCAGTGATGTCGAGGATATCATCTACAATCTGGAATGCCAAACCTATTTGCTCACCGTAATTAGACAAGGCTTCCAATTGGTCTGTATTGGCTTGGCTCAAAATCGCTCCAGCCCGGATACACGCCTTTATGAGGCAGCCTGTTTTATGAACATGAATGTATTCAAGCGTTTCTGCATCTATTGGTTTTCCTTCCGATTCAATATCAACTACCTGACCACCTATCATCCCCGATGTTCCAATTGCATCGGTCATATCATGGGCTGCCTGCAAAAGTCTTTCTGGTGGAATAGCACTCATCAACCCAGAATGGGTCATGAGATAAAATGCCTGGGTGAGCAACGCATCCCCAGCTAAAACAGCAATGGCTTCACCAAATACTTTGTGGTTTGTCGGCTTGCCTCTCCTTAGGTCATCGTTATCAAGTGCTGGGAGGTCATCATGAATCAGTGTGTACGTATGAATATATTCTGCCGCAACAGCAAAGGGTAGGATATCCTGACGGTTTCCACCAACTGCCTCAGCCGACGCAATTACAAGAACTGGGCGCAATCTTTTGCCACCAGCCAATACACTGTAGAGCATCGACTTATGAATACTTTCCGGATAAGTCGCCTCTTCAGGCAAATACTTGCAAATGGAAGCATCAACGAACTCCCTGCCTTCAGAAAGGTATTGGGCGGCTGACAAATGCTGATTAAATCAATGAATTAATAAAAACTTCTCAAATCACCGGACGAATACTAACACAATTTGTTCGTGGAGATAACAATTCCTTAAATACCTTAAAAAATAGGGCTGATAAACAAGCTTTAAGCCTTGAAAGAATTTAGTTTTACTTAACTTCTGACAATTTCCTAATTATGTCGCGTTGCCACCATGAATGCGTTTAATTAACGATTCAATTGATAGTCCTTGAATCAGAATTGTGAAAACTACTACAGCATAAGTAGCTGTTAAAATAATCGGTTTTTCTGCAATTGGAGGCAACGCTAGAGCCAAAGCCACTGAAATTCCACCCCTTAGCCCTGCCCAGGCCAAAATAATAATATCACCTTTTTGCTTCTCAGCCACGGGACTTAAGGCTGTCATAGGAATAAAAACCGCTAACCAACGCGCAAGCAACGAGACCAGAATTACAAAAACGCTCAAAATAAGAACTTCCGCTTCATGTGACAACATAATAACCACAAAGCCTATCAACACGAAAAGAACAGCATTCAATATTTCATCTATAAGGTGCCAAAAGGCTGCAAGATGTGTCTTTGTCATTTCGCTCATGGCAAGCCGACGACCCGTATTGCCGATAAAAACTCCGGCAATAACCATTGCAATGGGCCCGGAAACGTGGAGATGTAATGCCACCGTGTATGCGCCTGTTACAAGTGCGAGCGTAGTGATAACTTCAACTATGTAATCATCCATTCTGCGTAACAACAGGAATGCACCATAACCTGATATTAAACCTAACAGAGCGCCTCCAAATGCTTCGCGGACAAAGAACCCAACTATAGCATTTGCTCCAACTGCAGTCTCTTCTCCACCTGCAACGCCTCCAAACGCTATGGCCACAAGCATTGAATAAAAAACAACAGCAACACCATCATTAAAGAGGCTTTCTCCTGCTATCGTTGCTTCTAATCGAGTGGGTACCTTAATACGTTTTAACATCGCCAAAACGGCTACAGGATCCGTCGGCGATACAATCACACCAAATAGAATACACACCAAAAAATCTATATGGATTCCGAATAGCTGGGTGAGCCCATAAAAACCAAGACCATTAATTAAAGTCGATATCATCACGCCTAAACTAGCCAGCGTGGCTACATGCAGTTTGGAGTCAATCAAATCCTTAAGATTGACATGGAGGGCTCCCGCAAACAGCAAGAAGCTAAGCATCCCTTCCATCAATGTCCTATTAAAATCAATGCCTTCCAGCCAAACTTTTAATTTATTTGTAATGCCTGCATCTGGTGCAAAATTATCAATAGACGCTACTAGCATGGCACTGATCAGCGCTATTAATACCAAGCCTACCGTCAAAGGTAATTTTAAATACCGGCCATTAACATAACCAAATATAGCTACACAAGTAAGAAGAATTGCGGGAACTTCAAGCATATTTAACTCCTAAAATACTCCCTATTATTTATAGATAATCCGGCACAAAAACCGGTCATACCGCGATGTGTTAGGTATTCTATCTAGCCTTGGTGACCGACCCACGCTAGTTGTACCACATTTTGAGTTCTTGTTTTAACTTTTAGTTTGATCGTTTTGATGATGGCGGCTGATAATTAAATGACCTGTAGCCAGAAACGGATTCTATACCCTCCCCTTAGTTTTCGAGGGACGGGTCACTAAAGAAGTAAACTATCTAAACTCTTTATAGTTTGATAAAAAAAGCTAATATTTCTTTGTTTTTTATAAAATAGAGGTTTAACATACGCGATCAATCTTGCTCTTGGGCAAATCGAAAACATTAAATTATCACAAAATATTCCAATGAATCGCCAGTTAAGCAGCCTGGCTTATAGTTTTTTAAAGTGAAAATAAGTTTAAGTTTTTATCTAGGTCGAAAGGACACAGACTAATGCAAAATCTTGCTTTTACCTGGGCGGGCTATGTCGCCTTGATTGGTTTTATCCTAGCCTACACCCTTGTTGTTTTTGAAGAAAAAATTCATATGCGCAAATCAAAACCAGTCGTTTTGATCGGGTGTATCATGTGGGCAATCATTGGAATTTATGAGGCAAGCCATGGTGGGGGTCACGCTCATGATCATATTAGAGAGTTGATTGGCGAAATCGGAGAGCTTTTCTTTTTTCTTTTAGTGGCGATGACATATATTAATGCATTGGATGAAAGAAACGTATTCCAATGCCTTCGCGCTTGGTTACTGGGCAAGGGGTATGGATTCCGCAAACTGTTCTGGGCAACTGGAATCATTACATTCTTTTTGTCTCCATTGGCTGATAACCTGACAAGTGCACTCCTCATGTCTACTGTTGCATTGGCAGTGAGTAATGGCAACAGAGCATTTATTGTTCCAGCATTTGTAAATATTATTGTTGCCGCAAATGCTGGCGGTGCATGGAGTCCCTTTGGCGACATTACCACCTTGATGGTATGGACAGCTGGCAAAGTTGAAACCCAACAATTCGTTTACTTAATGATCCCGTCAGTCGTCAACTGGATCATCCCCGCGTTGATCATGTATCCCTTCGTGCCTGACGAACATCCCGAAAAAGGGGATGAGGAGGTAAAACTTAAACCAGGTGCTAAGGGAATTATAATTCTGGGTATATCCACCATAGCCACAGCAGTAAGCTTCCATCAATTTCTTCATCTTCCCCCATTTCTTGGAATGATGCTAGGGCTGGGGCTTCTAATGTTTTGGGGTTTTTATTTAAAAACATCCGGTCGGCGACACCGGCATGGGAGAAAAACATCTACTGATAGCATGGGTGCCAGTGAAAATAGAAAGGAAACGGGTGCCGGTAAGGACAGAAGAGGTGAGGCAAGGTTCGATTTTTTTACAAAAGTTGAAGGTGTAGAATTCGATACCCTACTTTTCTTTTTCGGAGTTCTCACAGCGGTCGGGGCTCTTCAATATATAGGGTACCTGGCCATCGTCAGTGAAAATATGTACGGAACCCTCGGACCGACAATTTCCAATGTTCTAGTCGGAGTATTATCCGCCATTGTTGACAACATACCCGTAATGTTCGCAGTGCTCAAAATGGAACCAATAATGGGCCTTGACCAGTGGTTACTCATTACCCTTACCACCGGAACAGGTGGAAGCCTGCTTTCAGTAGGTTCGGCTGCAGGTGTTGCAGTAATGGGGGTCGATCGAAAAAACTACACATTTATATCACACCTGAAATGGGTACCTGCTATAGCTGCTGGGTATGTAGCTAGCATTGGGGCGTGGTGGTTAGTCACAATGGGTTTACGATAAACTCGTCGATTAAAGGGAACAAAAAGACTTTGCTTCCTTTTAATCATTTTACAATTTCCATTATTTATAAACGAACTAGTTATTTATACCCTTAGAAATTTTTGAAGTAATATTCATGGACTCATGTCCAAGCCAGTCATTGACAGGCTCCTTAAAGACTTACTTCCTCCCTCCTCAGAATTCCATTTGTTGTTAAATGTAAAACTATGATAGTGTTTTAAATTTCAAATCGTTAGAAATTAGTATTAATTTTTTCACTGACAAAAATATCTACTGTATGAAATCCAATCAGGAACTGATTAAACTCACTAATAAGTACGTGGCGAAAAATTATGGGCGATACCCCATAGGGTTAGTTCGGGGAAAAGGAACAGCCGTCTGGGACGCTTCGGGTAAAAAGTATATTGATTTTGTTGCGGGCCTCGCAGTTGATAATTTAGGGCACTGCCCACCAACCGTCGTGAAAGCTATTCGAAAACAAGCGGGGAAATTGCTACATGTTTCTAATTTGTACCATATCGAACCGCAATCTCAACTGGCATCTGAACTCACTCGTCTAACATTTGCGGACAAATTCTTTTTCTGTAATAGTGGGACGGAAGCTAACGAGGCCGCCATTAAATTGGCCAGACGATGGTTTTACGATAACGGACAGTCTAAACGTTATGAAATTATTACCATGAATGACTCGTTTCATGGACGAACCATGGCTTCCCTATCCGCGACAGCACAAAAAAAAATTCATACTGGCTTTACACCCTTACTCCCCGGTTTTAAATATGTTCCGTTCAATAATATAGCAGCCTTAAAAAAAGCCCTTACAAAAAAAACATGCGCTGTACTAATAGAACCAATCCAAGGCGAGGGCGGAGTCAATCTAGCACAGGAAACTTATCTCAAAACCTTACGTAAGATCTGCAATGAAAAAGGAATACTTTTAATTTTTGATGAGATCCAAACCGGTTTCGGAAGGACGGGTCGCTTGTTTGCCTATGAACGATACAAAATAAAACCCGATATAATTACTTTGGCCAAGGCTCTCGGTGGAGGAATTGCTATAGGAGCAATGGGTAGCACCAACAAGATAATAGAATCATTTTCCCCTGGAACCCACGGAGCAACATTTGGGGGAAACCCGCTAGCCTGTGCTGCCTCATTAGCCTCCCTAAAAACTCTAACTAAAAAAGGCTTTTTAAAAAAGACCTCTTCTACGGGAGACTATTTCCTTGAACAACTACATGGTTTAAGGAAAAAATTTTCTATGATACGAGAAGTTCGTGGGATTGGTCTTATGCTTGCGATTGAACTTGATCGACCCGGCGCCGAAGTAGTAACTAATTGCATGAAAGAAGGTCTTCTGATCAACTGCATTCAACAAAACATAATTCGTTTTTTGCCACCGCTGATCATTACACGTAAAGAAATTGATCTTTTAATAAAAACACTTTCAAAAATTTTTACCAAGATGGGACAATAGATTTATTTAAAGGAATCTCAATTCAGTGAAAAAAGACTTTTTAAAATTAAGCGATCTAACCAAGAACGAAGTTCTTGAGCTTTTAAAAGAAGCTACCGAGCTCAAGCAATTTAAGGCGGGGGGTACTACTCACCAACCGTTAAAAGGGAAATCGCTAGGGATGATTTTTAACAAAAATTCTACCCGAACGAGAATTTCTTTCGAGGTGGGGATGTACGAACTAGGTGGCCACTCGCTATTTTTAACTCCCGATCAAATGCAGTTAGGCCGCGGAGAAACAATAGCCGACTCCGCGCGTGTTCTTTCCCGTTATCTAGATGGTATTTTAATTCGTACCTTTGATTTTAAGGAAGTAGAGGAGTTGGCCAAACATGCCAGCATACCAGTTATTAATGGATTGACAGATTTAAATCACCCCATACAAATCCTATCCGATCTATTTACCATTCATGAAAAACTGGGTCACCTCGATGAGATTAAGATCGCTTATGTTGGAGATGGCAACAATGTCGCATACTCTTGGATTACTGCTGCTGCGATGTTTGACCTAAAACTTTCAGTTGGTTGCCCTTCTTCATATACACCAAAATTACCAAAAGGAGTCACTATTCCCGACTCTATAGAAATCACAGAAGATCCTATTGCTGCGGTTAGGGATGCAGATGTTATTTACACAGACGTTTGGATTAGCATGGGACAGGAAGAAGCACCTGAAAAAATATCTCTATTAAAACCATATCAAATCAACCAACCACTAGTTGACGCTGCTAAAAAAGATGTCCTGGTCATGCATTGCCTACCAGCGCATAGGGAAATGGAAATTACGTCCGAGGTATTAGAAGGAAAACACTCGATCGTGTTCGATCAAGCAGAGAATCGCCTACACTTGCAAAAAGCCCTCCTAAAAACATTATTATCTTAGCTTAAGGAATGACGTATCTTATCAAACTATATTTTATTTCCATGGGTTCCTATTAACCCAACTTAAATAGTGATTGAATTTCAAGTTATCAAGCAACACAGCCATTCTGCTGCACGTCTTGGACGCCTTTTTACTCCGCATGGAGAAATTGAGACCCCTGCTTTCATGCCGGTTGGCACTCAAGGAACTGTTAAAGCGCTTTCCCCTGAAGATATTATTCAATGTGGCTCAGATATTATTCTTGGGAACACTTACCATCTATACCTACGACCAGGGCACGCGGTCATTAAATCTCTCGGTGGACTCCATCGCTTTATGCACTGGGATAAACCTATCCTCACTGACAGTGGAGGATTTCAAGTCTTCAGTCTGAACACACTTGCCAAAGTTACCGAGGAAGGCGTTACCTTTAAATCTCATATCGACGGATCCAATCATTTTTTTTCCCCTGAACTTTCCATGGAAATTCAGAAAGCATTGGGAGCAGATATTGTTATGACCCTCGATGAACCAACTCCCTACCCTTCTGATCGCACCACAACGGAAGCGTCTTTAAAGTTATCCACGCGTTGGGCCGCCCGCTGTAAAGCCGCGCACCAGTTAGAAAATCAATCCCTATTCGGAATTATCCAAGGAGGAATGTACGAGGATCTACGCACCAAAAGTATCCAAGAAATTACCGAGATTGGTTTCCCCGGTTATGCTATTGGGGGTTTGAGTGTGGGAGAAGAAAAAAATATCATGTGCGACATTGCTTCTCACACAGCAGAATACTTACCTAAGAACAAGCCCCGCTATCTTATGGGAGTCGGCACACCCGAGGACCTAAGGCAATGCAGCGGTATGGGGATCGACATGTTTGACTGCGTTATGCCAAGCAGAAATGCAAGAAACGGCTCTCTTTTTACCAGCGAGGGGAAAATCAATATCCGAAACCTGCAATACAAAACAGACGACAGCCCACTAGACCCGAAATGCGATTGCTATACCTGTGAAAATTATTCACGTGCCTACTTAAGACATTTATTCATAGCAGATGAAATTTTGGTAATGAGACTCAACACTCTGCACAATATCACTTTTTATCAGAAACAAATGCAAAGCATTCGCAAAGCTATATTAGAAGACCGTCCTTTTTGACAAAATAAATTTAAACTTCCGCTTCCATAATCCCACGGATCTTAAATTCATTTATTAAATAACCCGATCGCTTGGGAATAGATGACTCAACAACAGCCTTTAAAATTTGTATTTTTTCAGGGTTAAGAATCTCTAACATATGATTAAATATTTTCTCTGGGAAATAAAGCGTGAGGTTAAGCTTAGCCTCTTGATACACAAACTTATATCCTGAGCGCATTGGATTATTCCTGATAGGAGCATACTCGACATGCCCCTCTCGCATAAATGCCGCCATCTCATCCCACTCCGGCCCAACCTTTAAGAGATTTTGCCTTATATTAGATAGAAGAATACTTTGTTCTGGTAGTTCGTAAGTATAGCTGGGCATATATTTAATTATCTTTAGTACTAAGCAACATTAACTAATTCGCACAGCCCGAATTGCCATAAACAATGGCACTTCTTTTCGAGCTCGATTTTCTCCACGTGAACGCTTACCGGGTGCGCTCTCTTTATTCGACACCCATTCTTCCAGAGAGTCCACGCAAAGACCAACCTTAAGTAATGCTGAAAAATAATTTTGCAATGGTCGATGATAGGTCATAGTAAAATTAACCTTATCAACAAATGGAGGAGTCAGTATAGGAATTTTCATTTCGTTGGCATAACGATCTACCCGCCTGTATTCTATCTTCTTCTCCTCATCCCAACCCCAATGAGTTTGACGAGGAATGCGAAAGCACGGGTGAGTTAAGACCATTACAAATTTTCCCTTTGGCTTGAGCCATCTTGCTACATTTTGAAATACAGGTTCAATTTTTTCCATATTTTGCACTGCAAGAAGACAGGCAATACCATCAAATTCTTGGCCACCAAGCAGTTTTGCATCACTCGCATTACCTAAGTGATAAGGAATGGATTTTACCGAACGAGAACGAGCCATTCGTAAAAGTTCTTCGGATGAATCTAGTCCTTCTGGCTTTATTTTTTTTCCTAAAAGAAAACGAGAAAAAACCCCTTGGCCACATGCCAAATCAAGAACTCGTCTCCCAGGTTTTAACTCAAGCATTTTTAAAACACCCGGCATCACGATAGTTTGATGGTAATCAGAACCACTCATACCAACTAAAGAATCATACCAACGTGAAGCCTGATCCCATAAAGTTGGCTTCCTTCCACCACCCGACGTTCTTGAGTTTCTTATGGACTTATGTGTGTCACGACGAGAAACTATTTTTTTTTTCAAAACCGCCCCCTGCAATCATCAAAAATAATTTTATTTTCATAAAAAAACCCTATCTCTCCAAAATCTCTTTTAAATATTCACAGGAATCTGGTTTTTAATAGACACGGTATTTTTAGTGACACTACAGTTATACGCGTATAATTCTACGCCAGCCAGATGCGCTTTCCGTAGCCATTCGCCAAATAGCGGATCTATTTCATCATTTGAGGTTATAGATCGAGCGTCTGACCTTTGCGAAACGAAGAGAACGACTGATCGAAAACCTTTTAGCCGAAGAGCTATCAGTTCTTTAAGGTGTTTGACACCTCGTTGAGTTGGGGCGTCGGGAAACTTTCCCACACCTTCTTCTACCAAACTTACCGATTTTACTTCCACAAAAGCTTTGACATCTAAAAATTCCAATTGAAAGTCAAATCGACTTTCTCCACACTTAACCTCTCTATTAAAATTTTCATAACCACTCAAACAACTTAGGTTTCTATCAGCTAATTCTTTCTCTACAACCTTGTTTGCAAATACAGGATATACAGAAACCCATATGTCTCCGTGACGAACTAAAACTAGACTGTAATCAGTTTTTCGCTTTGGGCCAGGATTGTAAACAAGTCGTACCCTACGGCCATGAATCATTAATCCAGGTAGCCTACCTGGGTCGGGAACGTGGGCTTTAATTTCTTGCCCGTCTATCTCCACACGTGCTAAGTATCGATTGGGCCGCTCTAAAAAAATACCATCGACGACTCGATCACCAAGTTTCATAAATTAATTTAAAAATTAGACTTGTTACGGAAAGTACAGTGTTAACTAGTGATGATCCCCTTTATCTTCTCCAGCATGAAGATTAAGGGTTTTTTCCATGGTCAAAATTGACTCGACGGAGGGGGTAACTCTATCAATAAAAGGCTTAGGATAAAGCCCAATTAAAACAACCAGAATACATGCTGGCAGCAAAAGACCGAACTCTCGGGAATTAATATCAGTAAGGCCCTCGGGGATCTTGTCATTTTTTTCCTGCATCGCGCCTTGAAACATATGGAGCATGTAGATCGAAGCAAAAACAATAGCCAATCCTGCCATCAATACATAAATAGCGGATAGATCTGCAAGCAACAAAGAAGTCCAAACACCCATGAGGATCAAAAATTCACCAACAAATCCATTCAACCCAGGAAGTCCAAGTGCAGCAAGTGTTATGAGCATAAACATACCATACAACAGTGGCATAGCCTTACCCAGTCCGCGAAGATCGTTCAAGCTGCGAGTGTTCATTCTCTTCTCAAGGATACCTACGATAACAAACAACGCCGAAGCAATGATTCCATGGTTGACCATCTGCAAGACACTTCCTTCTATTCCCTCACCATTTAGAGCGAATATGCCTAGGGCGATAAATCCAAGGTGGCTAATGCTGGAATACGCTACAAGAGCTTTCAAGTCACGTTGTGCGACAGCAATCCAGGCACCGTAGACGATCCCTGCCGCCGCCCCAAATGCAATGACCAAACCAAATTTATCGACAGCATCGGGGAATAGAGGGAGGCAAAATCGAATAATTCCATAAGCGCCTGCCTTGGACATCGCTCCTGTTAAAAGCAGAAGTACTGGAATTGGGCTTGAGATGTAAGCGTGCGGCAACCAACTGTGTAAGGGAAAGATTGGAATCTTGATCGCAAAGGCAGACAAAAAAAACAAAAACAACCAAACCTGATCAGCAGGATCAATCTTCATATGCGAAAGAACTTGAATATCAAAGGAAAACTGGTGAGTTGCTTCAAAATGAATAAGGCTCAACCAAATTATCCCAAGCAACATAAGCAGACTTCCCACCAACGTGTACAATACAAATTTAGTCGTGGCATAAACTCGGTTACCTTCTCCCCAAATCCCAATTAAAAAATAAGTCGGCACAAGCATTAACTCCCAAAATACATAAAACAAAATCATATCCAACGCCACAAATACCCCAAGCGTTCCGGCTTCAAGAGCTAATAGCAATGCCATAAAATTACGAAAACCCACCTGTCTATCCAGTGAAAAGCAAACAGCTATCAAAGAAATAAATGCCGTCAAAACAACCAGCCACAAACTGATCCCATCCACGCCTACCTGATAGTTAATATGGAACATGGGAACCCAAGCAAGAGTTTCTGTAAATTGCATGCTCTGTACAGAGGAATCAAACCTTGAAAGCAAGGCAAGCGATATCAGAAAAGTAAGCCCCGCTCCGCCAACTGAAATATTGCGGATAGTTTCAGCATTATCTTTATTTATAATAAGAAGGGCTAGTGCTGCTGCCAGCGGGATAAAAACAATGAGTGTCAACATACTTTTGCTCTTTACCGAGTTTATAGAAATACAACAAACATAAGAATAGTCACGACTCCAACAATCATATTGAAAGCATATAATCGAACGCTACCCGACTGCCAAAAGCTTATCAGGCGACTTACTTCTCGAGTCTGAATACCTATTTGATCGACAGCAAAATCAATACCGAGTTTTTCAGCTCTTTTCTCAAGAAACTCACCAGTCGCACGAGTTGGCTTAACAATCAAAAAATCGTAAATCTCATCGACATAGTACTTATTGAACAAGAGGTCATAAAGTGGAGCCAACATCTGCTTGGCAAACTCCAACCTGTCTTTCCCAGTCATATAAAAAACAACGGCCCCAACGATACCTATCAAGCCAGCTAATAGCCCGATAGTTTCAAGCAAGGGATCATCAGGGTGTGGCATATGCGTTCCAAAATAAGTCGCAAGAAAACCGTCGATCATGCCCCCGCCAAACCCAGCGGTCAACGATAAGAAGGCCAAAAGACCAAGGGGGGCAATCATTATCAACGGGCTTTCGTGTGCATGCACATCAGTTCGTGGTTGACCACTAAAGGCATAAAAATAAACTCTAAAAATATAAAAACCGGTCATGACCGCCCCCAGCACGGCCACAG
>JYMV01037128.1_pt1 | contig 32605 bp, 27 predicted proteins | sample 338911 | NCBI WGS metagenome assembly JYMV01 (sample SAMN03354496, study PRJNA234377) | hydrothermal vent metagenome | biome: Deep sea; feature: Hydrothermal plumes at the Eastern Lau Spreading Center, Western Pacific Ocean; material: Seawater | place: Tonga | collected 2009 | depth 2000 m m
GTTACCCTGACGATTCAGAGGTTGCCGCTTTCTACGCACTATCGATGCTGAGCACCGTGGGTGCGACACGTGACTTGAGCCAGCGTCTTAATGTCCGAGCAGGAACTATCACCCTGAACCTCTTTGAAGAGAGGCCTAACCACCCAGGGGCCGCACACTACACGATCCACTCTTTTGACGATCCGCTCCATGCGCCCCTGGCATTGGAAGCGGCACACGCTCTCGCTGACATAGCGCCCGCGGTATCGCATGCGCGTCACATGCCGACTCACATCTTCATCCAACATGGTATGTGGGATTACGTCTCTAACCACAACCAATCTGCATATGACGCCTCCCGTGAACTTTGGCGGCCTGGTGACACGATGGGAGATGCAATCCATGCGCTGGACTGGGGTCAGTACGGAGACCTCCAGCTCGGCGACTACGAGAAGGCTCGCCTCTGGATTGAGCGCATTGAGGAGATGTCACAAGAAGGAGGCTTCCTAGAGGGTGGAGCGCGAGGGCAAGGAGGAGAAGCTCGGGCCCGCAATAGTGTACCGCTCCTAAAGGCACGCTACGTCATTGAAACTGAAGAGTGGATGGTCCTACCCATTACCGAGGAGTCATCCAACAATGAGCTCTTGGCGACAGCGTTAAGTGCTGCGCACACCGGTGATCAACAAGCGCTTCGTGAGGCAGAGGCATTGTTGAACGAGCGCTCGTCCGGTGGGGGTGGTAACAACAGCGTCATGGCGAATGAGGTAAGCGCACTTCTGCACGCCGGGATGGGACACGCTGACGTGGCCAAGCGCTTCATGGACGAAGCGGTCGTAACCGTTGATGCCATGGCACCGCCGAGAGGAGCTGCATCACCGATCAAGCCAGTATATGAACTATACGGCGAGATTCTTGTCGACCTCGGCCAGCCCGAAGAAGCAATCGCAAAGTTCGAGAGGTCTCTGGAGCGTATGCCAAACAGACCACGCTCCCTGCTGGGCCTTGGCAGGGCAAGCGCAATGGTGGGAGACCGGGACAAGGCTGTGAAGGCCTACACCAAACTCACGCAGGTTTGGGCTGGACGGGATTCATTCGACGGGTACAAGGAAGCGATGCGCTACCTACACTCGACCGAAAACAACTAGGGCAAAACAAGAGGCATCCGACGCCGAGGTAGGACGGCGTCGGATGCCGCGCGAATGTTCGGGTAACGCCACCATTGGAGGGCCGGAGAATGAAGACGATTTCGCCCCTGCTGCTGCTCGCAGTGTTCTGCGCCCTCAGCGGAGGCACCGCCGATGCGCAAAACCGCGCACCCATCATCGAGGAAACAGGTGAGGAGATCATCGCGACGTTCTCAATCGTCGCCAGAGACCCTGCCACCGAAGAACTCGGGGTTGCTGTCCAGTCTCGCGCGTTCCGAGCAGCAGCAATCGTGTCGTATGCTAAATCCGGTGTAGGGGCAATCGCGACCCAAGCTTCGGCGAACCAATCATATGGACCGCGAGGGCTGGAACTTCTTGAGCAGGGACTTTCACCGGACGAAGTCGTGGAACGTCTTACCAGCGCCGACGAGGGCCGGGACCGACGCCAACTCGCGGTCATCGACACACAAGGTAGAGTGAGCGCCTACACCGGGTCGCAAACGAGCGATTGGGCGGGCCACATAGAAGGCGATAACTACTCAGTACAGGGGAATATCCTGGTAAGTGAGGAAGTGGTTCAAGCCATGGCACGAGCTTTCGAAACAACCGAAGGAGAACTCGCCGAACGGCTCATGGCCGCACTCGACGCCGGACAGGCTGCCGGTGGAGACGCCCGAGGAAAGCAGTCCGGGGGAATCTTGGTGGTAAGGCCGATTGGAGACTCGGGGCGCACCACGGACCGGTGGATCGACGTACGCGTCGATGACCACCCAACCCCATTCCTCGAGATCCGTCGCCTTATGAACATGTCGGTCTCACGAAACAAAACGCGGCTCGCTACCCAACTCGCTTCGGAAGGAAGATTCAACGAGGCGATCGCCGCGCAGAGGAAGGCAATCGCTATGAGGCCGGGGAACGATCAATACGTGTACGGCCTGGCAAGGCTGCACGCTCAGGCGGGCAACACGGCGGGGGCAGTGGAGGTACTGAGCCAGGCAATTGTTATGAACGCACGGTGGCGGGAGCAGGCCCGGAGCCAGGCAGACTTCGACGGGATCAGTAGCGACCGGAGGTTCAGGAGACTGATCGGGGGCTAACTACTCCTGGGGCTTTCCGATCCATCTATGTCGTGACAACACCACATTGCAGACTTCTTTGAATGAGCCCGACCGTCTAGGATTTCTAGACGATATCGTGGCACGCCCTGCAGTCGTCAGACATATTCGCATGTGAAAAAAAGCCAGGAAAGCAGAAAACCAGGAGAGGCAATGCGCTCGCACGCGATTTCAGCAGGGCCAACACTACTACTCTCAGTCATAGCAATAAGCCTATCGGTGCTGCCCCCGGAAGTCATCGCGCACGTTGGTGTTCCGCAAGAGACTATGGGAGAGGGCACCACAGTTGATTGGGATATAGTGGCTCGGATAAGAGAAGAGGGACTGCAACGGTCTCAGATTGCGAATACGCTCTCGTATATGACCGACGTGCTAGGAGCGCGCCTCACAAACTCAATCGCTATGGATAACGCCCAACGCTGGGCGTTGGAGGAGATGAAGAGGATCGGGCTCACCAGAACTAGTCGTGAGCCGTTCATGGAGTACGGCGTCAGCTGGGATAACGAGTATGTCTCGCTCCATCTACTAGCGCCTGACTACCAGCCAATGGTCGGATATCCGATCGCACATACACCCGGTACAGAAGGAAAACAAGAACTTCAAGCTGTCATTGCGGACGTGCGAACCCGCCAGGATCTAGAGACACTAAAGGGTCAGATTCGAGGTATGGCAGTGCTTTCCACCCCGCCGGCTACAATCGACCTATTGCGCTTTACGACGGGCACGCCCAGAAGGAGCGATGAGGAGATGCGGGAACTAGCAGAGGACGTTGTCCCACCACCGCCGGGACCTGACCCATATTTCTCACGCTTGTATCCGGATCCACCTCAGAACCCAGATGTGCTTACAGCGGGGGAACGGCTCGCTTTCTATGTGCGTGAGGGTGTGGCTGTAGTGCTAGAATCTACGAGTGGATGGCCAGGCGCCGTTCGAGGATTCGCTCGACCGGGTGCCAAAATCGACCTTTGGTCGCGAGACGCGACAATGTCTTCGGTCCCGATCGTGGCAGTGACTCCCGAACACTACAACCGTATGTATCGGATTTTACGCCGAGGAATCCCAGTAAGCCTTGAAGTCGAGGTACGCAACAACCACGGGACTTCGGTCGAACAGGCCAGCAACATGCTTGGTGAAATACCGGGGACCGATCTCGCTCATGAAGTAGTCATGATGGGAGCTCATTTCGATACATGGCACGCCAGCCCGAATGCCAGTGATAACACCTCGGGTGTTGCGGTGGTCTTAGAGGCAGCGCGCATTCTAAGAGCTATCGGTGCTGAGCCGCGCCGGACCATCCGAGTGGCCTTATGGTCCGGAGAGGAACAGGGCCTGTATGGGTCTAAGGCCTATGTCCGCAAGCACTTCGGTGATCCTAGCGACACCAGTATCGGTACAACCTCCGAGTACGAGACTTTTTCTGCGTACTTCAACCAAGACTACGGCCCTGGCCAATATAGAGGCATTTGGCTCCAAGAAAACGAACATGTCCGGCAGACATTCAAGGCGTGGATGGAGCCGTTTCACGACATGGGGATGACTACTATCTCATTGCAGGGAGTCGGCAGTACAGATCACGTCCCCTTCAACAACATTGGCCTTCCTGCTTTCCAGTTCCTACAGGCCCGTGTCGGGGGTACCGGGGGACATACGAACCTAGACTTCTTCGATACACTACCTATTGATGACCTTATGAAGAATGCAGTTATCATGGCGTCTTTCGTATACCACGCAGCCGTGGCTGACGAGAGGATACCTCGAAAGCACACCGGCCACAGGGATTGAAAAACTTACTCTCCAACCCGCCAAGTCAACATGGTATCAAGCTTGCTGACCTGGGGGTTGCTAGAACTCCTATCTCTGCACTAGGTGCCACCCTGGAGCGCAAACTTCTGTACGCGTCGACCCGTAGATGCTTCACCTACGTAAAGGTTGCCTTCTGAGTCGATCCCCATCCCATGAGGCCGAAGAAATTGACCAACCTGCCGCCCGCCTCTGCCGAAGTTGTCCATAATTTCAAGATCACCTCGCCTAAGAGTCCAAACCTTGTGGTTCGTTCCGTCGGCTAGATAGAGCCACTCTTGCTCCGCATCTGGAGAAAGAGCGATTACGAACGCCGACCCGGATGACAGTGTACCGGGAGCGACAACCTTCTCTGTGACAAACTCGCCGCTCTGGCGGAAAACCTGGATCCGGTTACCTCTGCGGTCAGCGACATAGATTAGTCCGTCGTTCGAGCCGACAAGGCCATGAACCGTAGAGAATTGTTCGGGAGGAGGCCCATCCGGACCACGATCGCCAGCTCGATATTCATCATCTGGGGGCTGCCCGTAGGCACCCCAGTGTCGAAGATATCCACCCGTTGCTCCGTCGAAGACGATCACCCGTCGATTCCGGTAGCCGTCAGCGATAAAGACCTCATTAGTGCTTGGGTCAACCCAGATACCTGCGGGTCCCCCGAGGAGATTCGGGTCGTTGCTCCCTCCATTCACATTGTATTCACCGATCGTCATTAGGAGATCGCCACCTCGTGTGAATTTCATCACCCGGTGATGTTGGTAACTCCCGATCCAGACGAAGTCGTTGTGGTCCACGAAAAGCCCATGCGCATTTCGTGGAAACTCTGATACATCCTGTGTCGCAGGATCGCCCCATGCTTGAACAACCCCTCCGTTGCCATCGAATTCAATGACTACAGGAGCCGGGACACAGCACATACCGATAGGCGGGTCCTGTACCGCTGATGTCTCTTCCGGGGTCAACGTTTCCGGCAGATGTGTGACCCAGATGTGGTCCGTTGCATCGACAAACACCGCCGTGACTGAACCCATAATCCAGTCGTTGGGCATATCAAGTGGCCAGCTGGGGTCAACCTCGAAAGACGGAATCCCTTCGTTCCCAAGGTCGGAGGTGCCCTCTGTGTCCAACCCAGAGCCGCAACCCGTCAAGAAAACCGGGACTAGGGGTGTAATGGAAAAGACCAGTAGTCTCTGTAGTCCGTTCATTCTCCTCATCCTCACTAAGCTCCATCGACGATTTCAGAACTAATCGATCAAACTGTGGAACGTCGTTCAGATTCGCGAGGCTCTGGACTGATCACGAAGTCGACGATGCCTGGGGTTTGCATGTTATCCGATGACCCCAAAGTACCCTGGCTGAGGAGCAACCACTGCACTACCATGCGCTCTGCCACCCCCACCACCGTTGTGGCAACTCAGCATCCGGAGGAAAGCATGTTTTGGTCGAACCATGGACGCTCCCAACTCCAGCGAGTCACTCTCCTAGCTCTCGCGCTGATGATGGCCCAGCCATCGCTAAGCCAAGCACAGGACCGCGGTACGCCTTATGGAGAATGGCGCTATCAGAGCGCGGACTCTTGGGGCACACGCTACTCACCGGTTGACCAAATTGACTCATCTAACTTTGTCAATTTAGAGGTGGCATGGACCTGGCAAGCCAACAACTTTGGGCCTGAAGTCGACTACCAGATGAAGTCCACCCCTACGTATATCGACGGCATTCTTTACACGGTGGCAGGCCAGCGCCGCACCGTCGTAGCAATCGACCCGAACACGGGTGAGACGCTCTGGACATATCGCGAACCCAATACCACCCGTTGGGAGCGCTCTATGCGGCAGAACTACGGTAAAGGAGTAGCGTATGGAGAGCGCGACGGTCGTGGGGTCATCTACTACACTTCCCCTGCCTTCTTCCTGCACGCTCTGGATCCCAAGACGGGCCGACATATAGAAAATTTCGGTGCTCCCGTGGCGATCGAGGGATTTCCCGAGACAGGAGTCGTCGACCTTCTTCCAGATTTACTAAGAGACTGGGGCCCGTGGGAGGAATGGAATCAGCCGTACGATCCCGACTATGGAATCCCGAGAGAGCTAGGGTTCATCACTGCGTCGTCACCTCCGATTGTAGTGAATGGAACCGTCGTCGTCGGCAACTCAGCCGAGCAGGGCTACAACCAGACACGAGTCGAGAACGTCCCTGGTGACATTCTCGCCTACGATGCTGACAGTGGAGACTTCAGGTGGAAGTTCCACGTCATCCCCCGTCCGGGCGAATTCGGTCACGACACCTGGGAAAACGACGCGTGGCAATACACGGGTGACGTTTCTTCGTGGGCACCGATGTCTGCAGATCGTGAGCGTGGGATTGTCTACATCCCGACGAACCCGCCGACAATCGATTACTTCGGGGGATTCAGGCCCGGCAACAACCTTTTCGGGACAAGCGTGATCGCACTGGACGTGACGACTGGTGAACGCGTATGGCACTTCCAAACCGTTCACAATGACCAATGGAATTACGATATCCCCAATGTTCCAATCATTACCGACCTGCAGGTAAACGGACAGGGGATACCGGCAGTGATCCAAACGACCAAAACTGGGCTAATCTTCGCCTTTGACCGGGAGACAGGTGAACCGATCTGGCCGATCGAGGAGCGGCCCGTCGAGCAGACCGTAGTTCCTGGAAACTGGACCGCACCAACGCAACCATTTCCTACCCGGCCAGAACCAATGGAGCCCCTCGGGCTTCCAGAGGCAGATATCATCGACTTCACACCCGAATTGCATTCAGAGGCTATGGAGATCGTCGGAAGATATAACGTCGGCGGCTTGTTCCTCCCCCGGCTCTACGCTGACCACAATACCGGAGTCGTGGGCAACATCCGTTGTTACGGGGGCTTGAATATCACGAATCCTGCAACACTTGACCCGACAACGGGCATCCTTTACGTAGCCTCTGGACGTCGGTGTGGGGGTGGAATGATCATCCCGGGAATCGAAGCCGACGATCCAGGTGCCCTGGCTACCACGGGAACAACCCTGTCTCAGTGGGTAGCTGGACCAGGAGGTGGCATGGGAACCGTTCAGGGTCTACCACTCCACAAACCTCCGTATAGTCGCCTCTCTGCGTTCGACATGAATACAGGCGAGAGACTCTGGTGGGTGCCCGTCGGAGATACTCCACAAGCGGTGATGGATCACCCGGCACTCGAGGGTGTCGACCTCTCAAGAACCGGGAGTGGCGCAAGCTCAATCCAGATGGTGGCCGGAGACCTTCTTTATGCAACTGAGGGGTCGTCGGGGCCAGCAGTGCTCAATGCCTATAATAAGCTTACTGGAGAGCATATCGGCGAAATCGAGATCCCTTCGCCAGGCCAGTACGGGATGATGACCTACATGCACGAAGGCATCCAGTTTGTCGTGCTGCAGGTTGGGCGTCCGGGTCGCCTAGTCGCGCTGAGCTTGCCTCAGTAACTAGGGAGAAGACTCAGTTGGGTTAGAGCCTGAGATAATCCTGGTGGGAGCGGGTGAACATCCGGATGTAACGCATGTGCTAAGATCTCAAGACTGTCTACAAGTCGGGGTCCTGGGCGGCTAAAAAACTGAGATCCGTCAGTCACGTATACACGACCAGACTGCACAGCTGGTAATTCTGGCCAACACGAGACACTCGACAAGCTGGAGACCTCTTCCAGGGTGCGCGGAAGATCAAATCCACAGCAAGCGATGAAAATGACTTCGGGTTTCCAGGCCATCACTTCCACCCAATCGAGTGTCCGCGAAGGTTGGCCAGCTTCGCCTAGCCCTTCGATCCCACCAGCTATCTCAACCAATTCTGGAGTCCAGTGGCCACAGGAAAAAGGAGGATCAAGCCACTCGAGCAGGGCTACTTTCGGGCGTTTCCGGACCGTTTGAGATCGTGATACTACCGCATCGACTCGCTCTGTCAGAACTCCGATAACATCCTCGGCATGATCAGCGATCCCGGTTACTGAACCAAGTTGACGAAGCGCATCAAAAACTTCAGCGAGGTTTTCAGGCTCGAGGTTGAGGATAGCTGGTGTGCTAGGTAACGAGCATGCAGCAGCTTGAACCTCAGACTCAGCTACAGTGCAAACATCACAAAGAGCTTGGGTAACAATTAAGTCCGGCTCAAGATTGCTTAGTTCCTCTAGATCTAGCCTGTAGAGCGCTCCATCGGTCTTCAATCGTTCTCTGACGAGTGTATCAATCTCCGAACTGCTAGCCCCTTCTGGGAGTAGGGTTCGAGTAAGGTGGGGGAGCTCTTCTACTCCGGGAGGGAAATCACATTCGTGCGTCACCCCAACCAGTGCATGCCCAAGCCCGAGCGCATGAACCATCTCAGTCGCGCTGGGAAGGAGCGATACGATTCTCACCGATATGTACTCCTAATGAATCCTTGATCGGTGATCACGGTCACTCGGCAACGATGAGGTGAACACGGTTCCTAGCCACTCGACAGGGCTTCAGAATCCCACGCCCTTCACATTCAAGCGGATTCGGAGCAGGTGCATGTCCGATGTGATGTAGAGCGTATAGCCGTCGTCTCCAAATGCGCAATTGGACGTTCTTTGGGTCGTGTTCAAGGAACCCAGAAGTTCTCCATCTGGACTGATGATTAAGACGCCATTATCCGGTCCTGCTACGTAAACATTGCCCTGCTGATCAACCGCGAGCCCATCCCCCCAAGATCGGTAGAAGACCCGTCCGTCACCGAGATCGCCAGAAGGGGTGACGCCGTAAGCCATAATAACCGAGGGCAGCCCAGAGTTAGAGACGTAAAGCGTAGCTTCATCTGGTGAAAAAGCGATGCCGTTTGGGCGAGGGAGATCGGAGATGATTCGACCCAAAGAGCCGTCAGTTCTCAGCCGATATACCCCATGCACATCGAGTTCTTTAGCTGGATCCTCGATGCCCTGTTCCAGCCCGTATGGCGGATCAGTGAAGTACAGGTCACCGTTTGCGTTCACTGCTATATCATTGGGCGAATTGAAGCGCTTGCCCTCGAATTCTCTAACTAATGTTTCAAATTTGGCTTCGGGCGCATCCCAAGACGCATCAAGTCGGGCAATGCGACGGTCACCGTGCTGCGCCAATAACAGCCGACCCTCTCTGTCCAAGACTAATCCATTAGACCCGCTTTCACCTCCCCGAGGTGTTTCACCGGTGTAACCAGACGGTTGGAGCCATAGGGAAGACGTCCCCCCTTCCCGCCAAAGGTAGATCGCATTGTTCGGGATATCGGAGTAGAGGACACCCTCAAGGGCCGGAACCCACACAGGTCCCTCAGTCCACTCATGGCCTTCGGCTAGCACCTCCATTTGCTCATCTGAGGACACAATCAGATCCAACCGAGAATCAATCCGCTCAATACTACCGATCGTCTGGAGTTGAGCCTCCGCTATATCCCCCACACAAAGCATCATCACAGCAACGGCTATGAGCTTGGCAGACAATCCACTGATCCTGCAGAGTCTCAGAACCAGGGACGAAAAAGTCTTTAGCATCATGGAATCTCCGTTTGGGATCTCTTGAGTCTCCAAGCACCCGTCTTTGAACTATAAACGATTGCTAGCAGTGTCTCAGCTTATCGATTACGCGGTATAGCCCGGTACTTCGCGTAACGGCACCCTGCCCCTCACGAATATCCCACTTCCACGCCCGACTTCCTTACCCTGGGAATCGTACACGACCGCCTCAGCAATAAGTTGAGATTTGTTTTGATTAACCACTCGACCAACTGACCGAAGTATACCAGATGAAACTGGCCTGGTGAGATACGTTGTGAATGAAGTCGTGAGTAGGAATACCTCTTTTTCCAGTGAACTAGCAGCGAAAAATGCTGCGTCATCAAGCATCTTGAAGTAAACAGAGCCATGCACCGCATTCGAGTGAAATAGTTTCTTCGATACCTCAATCTCAACGATCGCCTCGGCTTCTGACACCTCAATCCTTGGGTCGTAAAAAGCATTGATAGGTGCATCCAGATACATGTTCTCAAGGGCCTGGAAATGCGGATCTTTGGTCATATCTGAATTCTCAACACCTTAAGCAAGCGGCACCGAAAAGACCTCGCCCCTAATGCTCGACTATGGACTCGAAGATCGTGATCCTCAACTTATCGCAAAATCTCAGTCACATCAGTAAGGAAGTAACCCTTTTTTTCCGTTGGCGGCTGAGGGAACAACCACACAGGTTGCGACTTCATACACACCCACTGGCAACCAACCGGAACGGAGGAAACGAAGGTTGAGCTACATGGAACTCCCCTTCCACACTCTCGACGTCTTTACGGAGAGCACCTTTGGCGGGAATCCGCTCGGCTTATTTCCAAACGCGATCCACCTTCCGACTGACCTCATGCAACGGATTGCGAGAGAGATGAACCTATCAGAGACGGTTTTTCTCGGGCCACCGGAGACTGACCAGGGAACGGCACGGGTGCGTATTTTTACACCAAATGTAGAGGTGCCCTTTGCGGGACACCCGACTGTGGGCACAGCAATCTTCATTGCTCATCAACAACTCGTCGGGGAGTCAGGAGTCAGTGAAATGGGACGCCCGGGACTCACCGTCATCCTTGAAGAAAACATCGGACCAGTTCCTGTCGACGTGCAATTCGAAGACGGGGAGCCCGTATTCGGACGCTTCACAACCGCCATTCTCCCTGAGCATCGTCCATCACCCCACTCCTGCAAAGATTTGGCTCGTATGGTCGGACTCGACCCTCAGGATGTCTGCCCGGAAGGGCTTTCTCCGGAAATGGTCTCGTGCGGTCTAGCCTACCATGTAGTTCCAGTCCGAACGATCGAAGCAGTGCGCAGAGCCTCACTCGACATGACACTCTGGAAGACAATGATCGCAGACAGTTGGGCGCACCATGTATACGTCGTGTGCATGGAGGCTGAAGGGGACAGGGCTGACATCCGAGTCCGAATGTTCGCACCGGGGTCAGGCGTTGACGAAGACCCAGCGACTGGCTCTGCAGCAGCGGCCCTGGGGGGCTACCTGTCGGCGGTAGATGGCTGTGAGGAGGGCTCACTGTCCTGGACTGTTGAGCAGGGCATCGAGATGGGTCGCCCCAGCCTCATCTATGTGGAGGTAGACAGGTCATCCGGTGCTACATCCGCAGTTCGTGTCGGAGGCAGAGCCGTCTTGGTGAGCAGTGGGACCATGCGGATTCCGAACGATGCGTAACATTGCCCAGCGCAGTACTCGAGAATTGCCTGGGCCTGTTTCATGTAGAGAATCGTTGTAAAGAAGTATCAGAAGGCTTCTGGCCTCAATTCTCTAAGCTAGGTAGGCTGAGTAATTCTCTAATGGAGCATCCGATGACCCGTATCTTGCTGGCTGCCACAACCTCATTTCTGCTCTTTGCATGTCAGGAACCGTCGCAGTCAAACGAACAAGCCGGAACACCTCCCTGGGACTGGACCGAGTCCGAAGTTCGTGATGCAGTCAACCAGGTAAGGGCTGGTCGTGACCTCACCCCTGAGAGCTGGCCCGGCGAAACTCAGGTTGCCGTTCTCTTCTCTTTTGACGTGGACAACGAGACGGTCCAGGGCCTGAGGGATGGCAGCGTCAGCGCCGGCCCACTTTCTCAGGGAGAGTACGGGTCGCGGGTCGCACTACCCCGTGTAGTTGAACTCATGAACCAGGAGAATATCCCGTCCACCTTCTTCTTTCCTGCATGGAGCCTCAAGCTCGCACCTTCACAGGCTGCCTTGATCCAAGCTTCCGGAATCCATGAAATCGCCGTCCACGGTTGGATACACGAAAGAAATTCTGAACTCGACATGGAAACCGAGGAACGACTACTGCTTGCAGCAGTAGATGCGATGACCGAACTCACAGGAGAGAGACCCGTAGGGTATCGCGCACCCTCCTGGAATTTCAGCCCCAACACGCTCGATATAGTCCGGCGTCTAGGCTTTGTATACGAGAGTTCACTCATGGCCGATGACCGTCCTTACGAACTCCTACATAACGGTGAACCAACCAACCTTGTAGAGTTACCTGTTGAATGGATCCTAGATGACGCACCGCTCTTCAACCCCAGAGGCGACTCCTACAGTCCTCCGCGGGAAGTAATGCAGGTCTGGATTGATGAATTTGATAAGGCATGGGAAGAGGGAACCATGTTCCTCCTCACGATGCACCCACATATATCTGGCCATCGCTCACGGATTGTCGCCCTGGAAGGACTCATTGAGCATATCAAGGCACGAGGTGATGTCTGGTTCGCCACACATGAAGAAGCAGCACGCTACGTGCGAGCCCAATCGGGAATGAATGAATAAGTGAGGGGCCATCCAGTACGAAGTACAAGCTTAGAGGTTCGCGCAGTCCAATAGCACATAGGTTGCGTGCATCATCTTCATGAGTATTGTCGGTTGAGCGAAAGAGGTTACCCACGAGATGCTGACATTCACCAAATCTTGAGTTGATTCATGCCGATTTACGACTATCTCTGCTGCAAGTGTGGCCACGAATTCGAGGGCTTAGTTCGAAAGGAGTTAGAGATACCGGATTGCCCATCGTGTAAGGGAAAGGATTTGGAGCAACTGCTTTCTATGCCGAGTGTGCACTCTGAAGCCAGAAAAGAGCGCAGCATGAGAGCTGCTCGGAAACGTGACAGAGTGCAGGGTAAGGAGAGGGAGTACACACAACGGCAGTACGAACTAAACCACGATGACTGAGCTGTACGTCAGATCAATCACACTAAGAGTCTGTCGACAAGGCTCAGTAGCACAGCGGAAGAGTTCGAGACCACGATTCGATGACAAGACACAAAGTGATGGCCCAAGAACTGAGTAGGACCGCGGAAGACGGCGGTGGGATTCTCTGCGTTCGGAACCCTGAAACTAATCGAGGCTGGAATGGCATCCGGTACAAGACTGGTATTTCCGCAACAAACGTCGGTTCCAGATGGCTCTCCATGAACGTGGCGACAGTCCCTCCTGGCGCGGTCGCATATGCGCACATCCACATCGACTTCGAGGTTATGCTCTATATCCTCGAGGGCCGGGTGCGCCACGAATACGGGGAGAACTTAGAGAAATCGATGGACAACAAAGCCGGAGATTTCGTCTTTCTCAAACCAGGGGTGCCACACGAGGTGATCAACCTGAGCGATACCGAACCGGTGGTCGCAGTGGTGGCACGATCCGACGCATCAGAGTGGGAAAACATTGTGGACTACCCATCCGAGCGGCGGCTCACTTAGCAGAAGCGAACTGCTGAGTGCCCCAGGGTTGTGTCCCGGTACCCAGGAGACAAAAGGTCCATTTAGTAGGAGACATAATGAATAGCAGGGTCGAAGCGATCTGGAAGAAAAGATCCCATAGAGGGGTCATGGATTCGGTCGAACAGGTGCGAGCAGTAGCGGATGAAGGCCTTGAAGGTGATGCTAATTTCGGTGCGACTAGGCATGTCACTGTAATTGAGAAAGAAATATTTGACAGGATCAAAGAGTTGCTCCCTAATGCCGAACCTAGGATGCGAAGAGCAAACATTATGGTGAGCGGCATTCAGCTCGAAAATATGGGGGGTCATGCACTGATAGTTGGTGAAGCCCAGATCCTCCTCAGGGGTGAAACCCGTCCGTGCGAGCTAATGGACGAGCAGTGTCAGGGACTACGTGATGCGCTGGATCCCGACTGGTATGGTGGCGCTCACGGTGTGGTCATCAAAGGAGGCCTTATCCGGGTCGGTGATCCGGCGTCCATCGAAGTCCCGACTCCGGTGCCGTCCTAGGCAGTCCTGGGTTTATGTTGACCTGCCAAGCTTCACCGATCCCCAGATTTTCGGTCCGACCGGCAACAGAACTGGACAAACACTGAAGAGGCAGGGGAAAGACGGATGAGCGTATCCGCATTCAACAAACTTCAGACAAGTGTCACGATGTGCAGACGCTGTCCCAGACTCGTAAAGTGGCGTGAGCAGGTCGCGCAAGAAAAACGTGCAGCGTTCCGCCAGCACGACTATTGGGGGCGACCCGTACCGTCATTTGGTGACCCAAGCGGGCGTATCCTGGTTGTGGGGCTCGCACCTGCAGCCCATGGGGCCAACCGTACAGGTAGGATGTTCACGGGAGATCGATCCGGTGATTGGCTTTACCGCGCACTCCACAAGTTCGGCTTTGCGAACCAACCGGGATCGATGTCACGCGATGATGGACTAGAACTGAAGGATGTTCTGATTACTGCCACCGTGCGATGCGCACCACCGGCGAACAAACCTAATCCTGCCGAGCGAGAAGCTTGCCGGAGCTGGTTGGAGCAAGAGCTCGACCTTGTTCACTCGCTGCGCGTGATCGTCACTCTGGGCAGCTTCGCGTACTTACAAACACTACGGATTCTTTGTGACCGAGGTTTTTCAGTGCCCAGGCCACGTCCTGGTTTCAGCCACGGAACTGAAGTGCCAAGCGGAGACCTGACAGTGCTCGCCTCATTTCATCCGAGTCAGCAAAACACGTTTACCGGTAAGCTCACAGAGGAGATGTTCGACCGCATCTGGTCACGCGCGAAGCAGCTCATCGAAAAGAATGCACTACCATGAAGAATTTGTCGTCCGTGCCCGCAGACGCACGTTGCATCCGACCGGGAGCGGCCTGGAGGCCGTTCGCTGCACTAATAACTGCTCTACTCCTCTCGCCATGGCCTGCCGTAACTCAGCCCGTAGGCAACATCGAGTTGATTGAACTCACAATCAGCGAAGCACATCAAGCCATGCTCGCGGGGACCCTCACGTCACGAGAGCTGGTAGTGGCATACTTGGACCGGATCAACGCGTTCGATAAGAGGGGTCCGGCGTTTAACGCGACCATCATGACTAATCCCCGAGCGCTTGCGAGGGCAGATGAACTCCACACGGCGTTGCAACGCACAGGGGCGCCCACAGGACCACTGCATGGTATTCCGTTCATCGTCAAGGACAACTACGACACTTGGGACATGCCAATGACCGGCGGCTCGGCTTCGCTTGAAGGATCGATGCCGGCGGATGACGCTTACCAGGTCCGGAACATTCGGGAGGCAGGAGCAATTGTGCTTGCCAAGTCGAACCTCGCCGAGCTCGCCTTCACCGAAACCGCCGATCCTGAGACGCTGATCCGCTTCACGGAAGCGATAGAGGATCTCAGGCGTGCTGGAGCGATAGTCGCGGGCGATTTTTTGATCCCTAACCTCGATAGCCTGAGGCAGGGCCTGGGGTGCTCGCGCTTTCGGTACGATATCGACACCTACCTCGCTAGCGTCCCTAACCCCCCAGTGCACTGCCTTCAGGAGATCGAGGAGGGTGGACACGTGCACGTGACGGTGATGCCTCGAGTTCGGAATTTTCTCCAATTCGAGGGCACTCCAGACACCAATGAAAGCTGTATTCAGGCGTGCAAGAATGAGGAACTTCTACGTGAAGGTGTCCGGGCTGCGATGGCCGAGTACAACGTCGAGGCTTTGGTATATCCAACTTGGAACAATCCACCCCGCCTTGTTGGAGATCTCTCAAACCCGCATGGCAACAATAGTCCAATCCTGTCACCTCCGACTGGCTTTCCGGCGATCACGGTCCCCATGGGTTTTGTCTGGGACGATACGCTCCCTGCCGGCCTTCAAATCTACGGGGACGCCTGGTCGGAACCCTTGCTAATCCGCATCGCGTACACATACGAGCAGGCCACGAATCACCGACGACCACCGAAGACCGCTCCGCCACTGGAGGGATGAGAGGATTATGTCCCCTCTGACGCAGCTCGCGGACGGCCAATACCAGAATATCGATCAATCATGACCACCAGCTGAAGGATCCCATGGACAGACGAGATTTCGTAAAGACAACCGCAAAGGGAGTTGCAGTAGCAGCGACTCCTGTGGCCCTTAGTGGTCGCCCCGCGTTACTAGACAGAGGAAAGCATTTCGCCCCAGCTGTCCACACACACCGTGCCCGCCCGCTCTGTGTCGCCGACGTGAGCAGCATTCGATTCACCAACGGCGGTCCAGAGAGCGCGATCGTGCGAGCTTTCCGGGGGATCAGTACCGGAGAGGACGTTCTTGATGCAATCGTTGCAGGAGTGAACATCCCAGAACTCGATCCCGCTGAACGTGGGATAGGCTATGGTGGACTTCCTAACGCCGACGGAGTTGTCCAGCTCGACTCATGCCTTATGCACGGTCCCAAAAAGTGGGCTGGAGGGGTGGCAGGTATAGAGGGTGTCAAAACTCCTTCACTCATTGCAAAAGCAGTAGCCGAACTCACTGACCACCACTTGATCGTGGGTCAGGGGGCTCAGGATTTCGCGCGTTCTCTTGGATTCGAGATCCACGACGACCTCAACACCGAGGAGTCCCGGGCGCTTTGGCTTGAGTGGCGGCGACGAGTTGACCCCAGCCATTGGCTCGACCCCAAAGATCGGGTCCGAAGAAGCCGGCCCCCGGAACAGAACGGGAACACGATTAATACCGACCCCTCCTATGAAACCAGGATCCAAGACTTCTACAGCGCGTCGCTTGAGGCAGGGCTATCAATGGTAGACGACAATCTTATCCCCGAGCACTCCTTTTGGGGGACGACAAGCCTTGAAGGCCTCTCACCAGACGGAGAAATCTGTGGGGTCACCACAACAAGTGGCCTGTCCTGGAAAATTCCTGGGCGGGCGGGAGATTCACCGATTCTCGGTGCGGGTCAGTATGTGGACAATGACGTAGGCGCTTGCGGCTCGACAGGTCGCGGAGAGGCTAATCTCTACAACTGTGCCTCGTTCTTAATTGTGGAACTCATGCGTCAAGGAATGTCTCCTAAGGATGCGGGCATGGCCGCTCTAGCCCGTGTGAGAGACAATACAATCGAGTCGCGACTCCTCAACACCCGGGGTTTCCCGAATTTCGATCTCCGATTCTTCATTTTGAATAAGCAAGGCGACTATGCAGGAGTGGCTATGTATGGCACCTCGGAATCGATGTTCGCAGTCTGCGACGAGAATGGAGCGCGAGAGGAACCCTTGGAAGGTCTGCTGGAAGGACTTCCTAGAGACTGAACACTAACCGCTGGACCTTAGATCATCTTTGTTAGGAGCTTGCGTGGAGTGTCGCGTTTGAGTTCTTCGTGCTGGCTCCCCTCGGCTCCTTGCAACTCAAGCCCTTGCTGAGTTCATGACCTCGCCTATCTGGCAACGATCAGTGGAGGCCAGGAAAGAGTGGCCCACACCAAGACAGGTGCGGGCCACCACTCCATGTTTTACCGCCGGCTAGAATTACGGTAGGAGTATCATTGCTATAATCCACACCACAAAGAGCCCTAACCCAAGCCGGAGCACCCACCGGATCAGGGTAAGATCGAGGGCAATTTGGCCTTCGAGCATCGGATCCCCGATGTCAGGTACGTCCAGATCCACCGTAGACACGGGCTCATCTCCTATAGTCCGGTGTCGCTTGTCTGTCTTGCGACCGGCCATAGTAGACCACAGCCAGGCGTTCGAGGCAAGCTTTTCGATACACTTGCCGTGATCCGCTCTCCTCTCTACGCTCCGATCCCCAGCCACAAGTCAGTCGCAGGTATACCACTGGAGTCAATCGAATGCAGCCCTACAGAGTCAAGCTTACCCTATCTGCACTTTTCCTCATTGTCTGTGCAGGACCATGGTCGAGCCAAAATCTGACCGCACAAGGGCTTGATCACGCGCTTCTGTCAAACCTTGAGTACCGAGAGATCGGCCCAACTCGGCAGAGTGGACGCTTCGTTGATATCGCAGTGCCGATGCAGCGTCCATACACATTCTATATCGCCACTGCCTCTGGAGGACTCTGGAAGACAGAAAACAACGGGATCACGTTCGACGTACTGTTCACAGAGCAGGACGTTTTCTCGATTGGCGCGATTGCCCTGGCACCATCCGACCCAGATGTCCTTTATCTGGGCTCCGGCGAAGCAAACAACTCGAGAAGCAGCTACTGGGGTGACGGTATCTATAAATCAATAGACGCTGGCGAATCTTGGACATACCAAGGGCTGCCCGAGTCCCATCATATTGGGCGAATCGTAGTTCACCCATCGAATCCGGACATCGTCTACGTTGCTGCGTTGGGGCACCTGTACTCGGAGAACGAGGAGCGTGGGCTCTACAAGACAACCAATGGGGGGGGGAGTTGGACCCGAATCCTAGGGCCAGAGATCGAGGGACGCCGTATCGGTATCGTGGATGTCGTCATGGACCCCACCGACACCCAGACCCTTTACGCAGCTAGCTACGACAAGGTACGTCTCCCGTTCACATTCGATCTCGGGGGTCCCGGAAGCCGTCTCTATAAGACAACAGACGGTGGTGACAGTTGGATACAACTAGGAGCTGGCCTGCCCGAGGGGATGCTAGGACGGATAGGTGTCGACGTTTACGAACGCGACCCTAGTATCGTCTACGTAACAATCGAGAACGCCAACAAAAACGACATGCCCGAAGAGGAGCGCCAACAGGAACTTCTCGATCACAAGTCCAGCCGCGGAATGATCGGGGGTGAAGTTTACCGATCGGACGACGCCGGAATCACATGGGAAAAAGTGAGTCCCGACGGACAATCTATCGGTGGTGGACCTGCTTATTACTACGGACAAATCATCGTAGATCCCAATGACGCGAGCGTCGTCCATGTACTCTCTGCTCGATCCTGGGGCACGAGTAACAGTGGAGAGACGTGGGAGAGCCGCCCACTCGGCTTCGGAGGCGATGATCATGCTCTTTGGATCAACTCTGATAACTCCAACCACATGATCCTCGGCTATGACCATGGCCTGGGGATCACCTACGACGGTGGAGAGAACTGGTACCACCCCGACTTTCAGTCGTTAGCCCAGTTCTATGCGGTTGGCATCGATATGTCTCACCCGTACCGGGTAGCCGGTGGCCTACAGGACAACGGCTCACACATGGCCTACAGTACAAACCCGTCCGGAGAGCCGATTTACTTTGAAATGTGGGACCGGGTGGGTGGTGGTGATGGCATGTACAACGAGTTCGACACGTGTAATAACCGCTTCCTCTACAATGAATCCCAGTTTGGGCCGATTAGCCGGCTCGACCTGTGGACCGGTGATCGTAAGGGCATCCGCTACGATGACCCTGACATGCGCTATAACTGGAACGCCCCGATCGTCGTCTCTACCCATGACTGCGACGTTATCTATCACGCTGGAAACAAGGTTATGCGATCGGCCTTTCGGGGTGAGAGTTGGGACGTCATCAGCGAGGACCTCACCAAGGCCGATTCCGCAACGTTAACAACCGGAAAAGGGGGGGATGGCAACATCCAATATGCAACCATCACGTCACTCGATGAATCTCCTCTCAAGCCCGGATTGCTCTGGGTTGGTACAGATGATGGCAACGTCCATGTGACCCAAGATGATGGACTAACTTGGGAACTTCTGAATGACAATATCCCGAATAACCCCGAGTACTGGGTGAGCCGGGTCGAAGCATCACACCACGCTCTTGGTACCGCCTACGTCTCATATACGGGTTACCGGCGTGACGACTTCCGCCCCTTTGTATACAAGACGACTGACTTCGGAGAATCATGGACAGACATCTCATCGAATTTACCCTCAGGACCAATCAACGTGATCCGGGAACATCATACGAACCCCGATCTCTTGTTCGTAGGCACTGAATTCCAGGTCTGGGTCTCGATCGATGGTGGGGGAAGTTGGACAAGCATGAAGCTTGATATGCCGACCACACCCGTACATGACATGAAGATCCACCCGAGGGAAAATGACCTAGTCGTGGCAACCCATGGCCGTGGAATCTTCATCAGTGATATCAGCACGCTTGCGGAACTCACCCCGGGGGTCCTCGCTAAGGGCGCTCACTTTTTTGAACCAGAGCCCAGAGTCCGTTGGGTCAGCCCAGACTTGACGAACTACTCGTCGTCCAACTTCAACGGGGAGAGTGAGCCTGAGGGGGTTGCGATGTACTATTACCTCTCACGCGAATCCTCCGATTCAGTGACATTCACCGTATACCAGAACTCGCTTCCTATCGCTGAAATCAGGGGTGCCGGTGAAGCAGGCATCCATCGGGTCTTATGGAGCATGGAGAAGCGCATCGAGCGGAGTGCAACGGAGCAGGACCGGCTCCGTGAGGGTGGTGGTGGGCAAGGTGGACGTGGTGGGCGAGGCGGAGGCGGTGGGCGAGGTGGACCATCACGGGACAATGTTCGTTACGCGTACAGCTCAGCACCTGAAGGCCGATACTTGGTCGTCATGTCCGTAGACGGTCAGGAGCAGGAGCGGAGTGTTACAATCCTGAAAGACGAGTGGTGGATGGATCGGAGGTAGGTCCGCCTTGCCGACCCACTCCGACAGTGCTCAACTTTAGCATATCATCAAACAGTTAAAGAGGTGTTTCATGCAGGCTATCCAATACCGTAGGCTCGCCCTCGCCACCGTTGTCGCAACCGCAACGGTTGTCTCCTCTGGGGCGGCTCAGAACGTGCCCTGGACTCCACTCAAGCGGGGTAGCGACAATATGAAGGTGCTCGGCCACCTCCCGCTCGGCCCCCGGCTCTCCGTCGCTGACATGGACATCGAGCAGGAAATGCACCGACCATTCGCATACGTGGCCAGGATGGTTTACGGCTTCGAGGGCCCCAGGGGCACGGACATCATAAGTATCGAAGATCCGGAAAGACCTGAGCTACTGTACGAGTGGAGGATTGAGAACCAGGATCTCCATCAGGGCACGGGCGGCATGGATGTGAAGCACTTTAAGTGGAATGACCGCTACTATGTGGTGCAGTCGCTCCAGTTCGGACAGGGGGGGCCGAACAGTGACCTCGGCGCTGTTATTCTCGATGTGACTGGGCTACCCGATCCCTCTACCGTGCGGGAAGCCGCGCGCATCCGTGAACCAGAGATGCCCGGCGGGTTCCACAACATTTTCATCTACAAACACTCGAATGGTCGAGTTTATCTGTTCACGACTGCTCGCGCGCCAGGTGCGCTCATCTACGACCTCGGGATGGTCGTAGAGGGAGATATTGAGAATGCACGCGTCGGTATGGTGCCCGTGCCCGAGGGTGCACTCGGTAGAGGCGGCGGCCGCGGGTACCATGACTTCTACGTAGGATATCATCCCGATACCGGAGAGGATCGGTTCTATGGTGGAGGGACAGGCGGATATTACATCTACGACGTTTCGAACCTGCAGGACCCCCAACTCCGTATTACGCTGACCGGTATCAGCGGAATCCAGTATGGTCACACCTTCACGCCGAGCGCTGACGGGCGTTATGTGATCGCAGAAAGTGAATACCAGTATGCGCCACTCAGAATCTTCGATCTGCAACCCGCTCTGGAAGGCGAAGTTACGAACATCCGATCACCGATCTCAGCCTTCACGGCTGATTGGCGCAATCTAGTACACAACCACGAGGTTCGATGGCCGTACGTGTTTGTTTCTGGATATCTGGATGGCCTTCAGATCTTTAACCTTCAGGATCCCGAAAATCCTGTCACGGTTGGCTATTACGACACGTACATCGGGGCACCGAGTACCGATCGCCCAGCAATGTTCAACGGCGCATTCGGTGTCGACGTGCGAAATGAAGATGGCCTCGTCGTAATCAGCGACATGTCTACCGGTTTCTGGACTTTCAGTATGGATGGGTTCCAGGGTTGGAATGGGGAGGACTGGGGCTACCCGAATATCTCCTCAGCTCAGGACTGGGACCGGCCAGTCATCACACGTCCAATCAGCGACCGGTAGCTAACGTTCAGAGGTTTTAAACAAATATACTCGATACTGCCCTAGACTCATGGTGACCCAAGCCATTCTGTTTTCCTTAGCGCTGCCCCTTGCAGCCAACTCCAATGTCCAAGTGGCACGACACGGATACTGCTCGGTGGAAGGACCGGAGTACTACTCAGTCGAATTGGTAACGACCAAGAACATTCCTGGTACCGGCTTGGCGACGGGGAGGGCTGAACTCTCCGTCGCGGGAAACTCACCATTTTCCGTGGCGATCACACCGGATGGCAGCTACGAGTACTTAGTTCATGTCTCTCTCGAGCGAATGAAAACCCCGCCTGAAGGTCAGCTCGTGGCCTGGGTCACGACGACAGAGATAGACAGGGTCGAGCGTATAGGCTCGCTCGACGAAAACCTCAAGGCGTCAGGCAGAGTCACGTGGAACAAGTTCCTAGTCGTCATCACACTCGAGCCCGATAACAACCCTGAGCAGCTAATGTGGAGCGGGCCCATCGTCTTCCGCGGAATGTCCCGTAGTGGAATGATGCACACGATGGTAGGCCACGGCGCGCTCCAACAGGAGAACTGCACAGCATACGGCTACGTGAACTAGCACCTCTGGAGGGCAAACTCCAAGCTTCGGAGCTGCCGCCCACGCTGAGGGAACCCAACATGACGCCGAGTACTTCAGTCCCGATGACACGAGTTGCAGAAGCTTGGCTAGCAGTGCTGATGATTACGGCTCTAGCTAGCCCACTGCACGCTCAATCAGAAATGCTGGGCATGGCAGGCGGGTGGAGAATAGTACCAATGGACCCCAACATGATCATGCTTCCAGGCCTGGCCGGAGTCGTACCCGTCGTGGGAGCCTTTACACCTGCCACAGGCATAGATCCCGCAAGCTTTCCAGAGGCGGAGCCGTTCCAGGTTGTTGAGATGACTGATGGAGATACACTCGATATTCAGGTCTCAATCGTGCGCCGGAATCTCAATGGCCACGAGGTAGTGATGTTCGGCTATAACGGTCAGTATCCAGGACCACTAATCCGAGCCCCACAGAATGCAACGCTCGTGGTGCGCGTACGGAACGATATCGAATTACCTACGACAATCCATTGGCATGGTGTACGCCTCGACAATCAGTTCGATGGTGTCCCTGAAGTAACACAGGAAGCGATCCAGCGCGGAGAGAGTTTTGTATATGAAGTCCATGTTCCTGACGCCGGAATGTTCTGGTATCATCCGCATGTCCGAGAGGATGTGCAGCAGGACCTCGGACTCTTCGGCAATCTTCTAGTAACCTCGCCGAATCCTGACTACTACGGCCCAGCTCATAGGGAAGAGATCTTAATCCTAGACGACATCCTTATGGACGAGCAGGGCGCACTGCCCTGGGGTGCGAGTTCACCAACGCACGCGCTGATGGGACGCTTCGGCAATGTGATGATGGTTAATGGTGATACCGATCATCGACTTTCAGTTAAGCAGGGGGAGGTCGTGCGTTTCTACCTCACCAATGTGGCAAATTCCAGGACGTTTAATGTCACATTCGGTGAAGCACGAGTGAAGCTCATCGCATCGGACGTTGGGCGTTTTGAGCGCGAAGATTGGGTCGGGTCGGTTGTGATCGCTCCCGCAGAACGGTACGTGGTTGACGTCAGGTTTGAAGAGCCGGGAAATACCGTGATCGCAAATACTATTCAGGCCATTAACCACTTCCGGGGCGAGTTTTACCCACGTGTTGATACGTTGTCGATTGTGACCGTTTCTGACGAGCCAGCTAACCTAGACATCTCGAATAGCTTCGGAACTCTGAGAGCGTACGACGAGGTAGCGGCAGAATTGGAACCGTACCGTCCCCACTTGAATCGTGAACCGGACTACGAGCTCGAAGCGACTCTTCGGGTTCAGGATCTTCCCCTACCTATCGTGCTCTCCCTAGAGGCAGACACCCTTTTCTTCCCTCCCATGGAATGGAACGATGCGATGCCTGTCATGAACTGGCTTTCTACAGGTGATCAAGTCACCTGGATCCTCAAAGACCAGGAAACGGGAGCGGAAAACGGTGATATAGACTGGAATTTTCAGGTAGGTGACCTCGTCAAGATACGGGTCTTTAATTCACCCGACTCGTTCCACCCGATGAATCATCCCATCCATATCCACGGGCAGCGCTTCCTTGTGACTTCGATGGACGGAGCCGAGAATCAGAACCTTGTCTGGAAAGACACCGCGATCGTTCCAGTGGGGTCTTCCATGGACCTGCTCGTCGAGATGTCGAATCCCGGTGAGTGGATGCTTCACTGTCATATCGCTGAGCATTTGAGCGCGGGCATGATGTTCAGCTTCACGGTAGAGGGGCAGCGAACTCTTCATTAAGAGTTAAGAGTGATCCCTTGAATTCCCTCGTCAAAGCTGTGATCGGTGCCATACTGGTCTTGAGTTCTGGTGCCATTCTCTTGCTCGGAGGTAGACGTATTATCGAGCAGGAACGCATGGCTGAGGAAGTTGACCGTCTTCGCGCAGGCTTATACCGAACCCGTACAACAGCCGAGCGATGTCAGCAATCAATCGTCGCTGGCGAAAATGCTCTTGTGGGCCTTGGAGCACGACTCGATTCTCTGCGGGCTCGCGTCGATAGCTTTGAAGCGCTCGATGCACGGGGTGTGCCCCTGGATCGTTACGAAACCTACCTCGGCACTTTCAACATGTATAACGACACAGCAAGCACCTGGGAGGAACGGGAGCGCCAGCTGCGCGCAGCCGAAGCCGCCTGTCGCAGCGTCATTCTCGAACACAACTCACTTAGTGATTCCCTGCAAGCACTCCTGTCCGAGCTTGGTGTGGACTAAGAGTCGTCAGAGAACGCAGAATCGAAAGCTGCGTCAGACTTTGGGAAGCTGAGCGCCCGCACGAAGTCACAGGCCTCTGCCGCACCATGTTCACGCTCCATTCCAGAATCCTCCCACTCTACTGAGAGCGGGCCCTTATAGCCAACACGGTTCAGGGCCCTGATAACTTCCTCGAACGGGACGTAGCCCCTCCCTAAAGAACGAAAATCCCAGTACCGGTCAGCGTGGCCGAACGGAAGATGTCCACCGAAAACTCCTGAGGGCTTAGGGTGGTCAGCCCACCAGACGTCCTTCATGTGAGTGTGGTAGATACGCGATCCGAAGTGGAGGATGAAGTCGACGCAGTCGACCCCCTGGTACGCGAGATGGCTCGGATCATAATTGAAGCCGAACGCCGAGCGATTCCCTAATGCGTCCAGCGCTCGCTCAGCAGTTAAGACATCGAATGCGATCTCTGTCGGGTGTACCTCAAGGCCGAAGCAGACTTCCACCTCGTCAAAAACATCCAAGATGGGATTCCATCGCTCAGCAAAATCAAAGAAACCCTCGTCGATCATCTCATCGGGAACAGGAGGAAATGAGTAGAGCAAGTGCCAGATAGAACTACCCGTGAACCCATTCACCACCTTCACCCCAAGATTCGCAGCGGCCCTGGCCGTAAGCTTCATCTCTTCGGCCGCACGCACGCGAACACCCTCAGGATCCCCGTCACCCCACACCCGTGGGGGCAAGATTAATTCATGGCGCTCGTCGATCCGGTCGCAGACAGCCTGACCTGCCAAGTGATTACTGATTGCCCAAACATCAAGTCCGTGAGACTGAAGCATCTCTCGTCGGGCCACGCAGTAGTCCGGATCTTCCACCGCACGTAAAACATCGAAGTGGTCTCCCCAACAGGCGAGCTCAAGACCATCGTAACCCCAAGTGGCTGCCTTCTCTGCAAGCTCTGTGAGTGGAAGATCAGCCCATTGACCGGTGAATAGCGTAACAGGTCGACTCATGAATCTTCTCTGGTATAGGAGTCGCAGAAGTAAGCTTCGCCCATCCTACACTCCAGGAGGTGCGTACGATGCATCAACCCAACCGCCTTGGTGGTGGCTCTCAAGTGCTTTATGAATGAAGTGGACACCGTGCGCACCGTCCTGGACCGTCGGAAAGTCGTCCGCGAACGGATGCGCTACACCGTCACTGCGCAAGCTACGCGCTACATTCCTGTAGATGTTCGCGAAAGCCTCTATGAACCCTTCCGGATGGCCGCTCGGGAGCCTGGTGTGTGCTCGCGCCCGTTCTGACGTTGCACCCGCTGCCCTATGAAGAACCCTCTCCGACCCGTCTGCTTCAATCAGGCGCAGCCTATTCGGGTCCTCTTGAGACCAATCCAACCCACCGTTGCTACCGTAGATCCGGAGCCGAAGGTTGTTTCGCTCCCCTGTAGAGATCTGTGAAGCCGAGAGCAGCCCCCTCACGCCCCCTTCGAGTTCCAGCAGCACAGTTGCATCGTCCTCAAGCTTACGACCATCGACCACCGTGCCCAGATCCGCAAAGAGACGCTGCACTTCCAATCCAGTGACGTACCGGACGAGGTTATGGGCATGCGACCCAATGTCACCCAGAGCTAAAGAAATACCCGCCCGATCAGGATCCGTACGCCACTCTGCCTGCTTATGCCCCTCGGCTTCCAGAAGCGTAGACAGCCACCCCTGACTGTACTCGACCACAACCTTCCTGATCTCACCGAGTTCTCCTCCACGAACCCGTTCACGGGCCTCCTTCACGATCGGATATCCAGTGTAACTATGGGTTACCGCGAATAGGCGGCTGTGCTTGACAGCTAGATCACAAAGATCTTCGGCATCCTCTACTGTAGTGGTTAGCGGCTTGTCGCAAATCACGTGCACACCCGCCTTCAGAAAAGTACGCGCCACAGCATGGTGTAGGTGATTAGGCGTAACAATCGAAACGACTTCGATCCGGTCCTCTTCTGTCAGGCCATATTCTGACTCAGCCATCTCCTGATACGAGTCGTATACTCGACTGGGATCGAGACCCAATTCCTGCCCGGCCACCTTCGACTTAGACGGGTTAGACGAGAAAGCTCCCGCTACGAGTTGGTACCCCCCATCGAGTGCGGCCGCCATACGGTGGACCTCCCCGATAAAAGCGCCAGCCCCTCCTCCAACCATCCCATAACGAACGGTCACGCGGATACCTCGATACTCTCGACCCGGTAGCCCCCAACTCGGCGATCCCGTGCATACATAAAACCGAAGATGACCAGGAGTATCGCACACAGGGGTACCACGAAACGGAACGATATCTTTCCGCCAGAGTTGTCCGCTGGACCCAGGATCGCCTGAGCCTCTGCCACTAGAGCCTCGTCAGCATCAGAAGAGATTAGCGCTCGAAGAGCGTTCGCTGTGCCAGGAGATGCTAGTACGCCGCTTGCGATGAACGTCTTAAGGACCTCACCCGCAGCCAATCGGGCAGACTGGATATCGTCTTCAACTCCACCAGTAAGCCCAGCCTCGGTCTGCTGGAGCAACTCGACAACCTGCTCTACCGGGAACTGGTCATGTGCATACCCGTCTGCCACCCTTCCCATCTGTGGTGCTGTCACGAGGCCGACCGTGGCCATTCCGACCGTTCCCATCAGTCCCAACCCAAGAGCACCGCTCCGCGGCACGCGTTCCGACACCACACCGAGCATTGTCGGCCAAAAGTAGCAAACCCCAATCGCAAATACCGTTGCGGCTGCGAAGGTCATTACCACTGTGCTCACGTAGCTCAGCCAAAGGAGACCAATACCGGAAACCAACGCCGACGAAACCAGTATCCCGGTTGGTGAAAGGCTATGTACCACAGGGCCCGCCTTATAACGGAGAACGGCCATCAAGCCGCTAATCCACACAAGAACTAAGATCCCGGGCATGCCACCAGCCTCCACCACCGCCGGCACCCAACGATTTGGGCCAAGTTCAATCGAAGCTGTCATCGCCATCGCGATGAGCATCACCCACATAAACGGTGTGGTAAGCGCCGCTCGGAACATCTCACCCATGCCTACACCCGCTTGGACGCCTTCCGTTTCTGGGAACGGTTCCCGCAGCAAGAGCATCCCATAAATTAGGGTCGGGATCAGAACGAGTCCGATTTGAAACTCCCAGCTTGTCACTCCGCCCCTGTCGAGCCCGTACGCCGCCAGGCCACCAAGCACGGCTCCTCCGGGGAACCATACGTGGAACTGATTGAGCTTTACCGTTTTGTTGTCCGGATAGAGAGCGGCGACAAGCGGATTGCAAGCCGCTTCGACCAAACCGTTGGCCATCGCGATCACGAGGGCACCACCGAAGAGAGTCCAGAAGCCATCGGCCACAATCATCGTGAGCACCCCCAAAAGGTGCCCTAAGAACGAGAGCCTCAACAGGAAACGCATACCGAGCGTATCAGCGAAAGGAGCGAATAAAAGTTGCGATACGGCGAAGCCCCATAGTGCAGCGCCTCCGATCCATCCCACTTCTTCGTTCGTTAGCACGAACTCACGCTTCAGAGAAAGCATGATCGCACCTACGGTGGCAAACGCGACCGACGTGGCAATCAAAGCAACGCAGCTGCCAACAAAGAGCCTCGAGGAATTGATGCTGGCTCCTGATTCCGTGGTTGTGTTCTTAGGCATAGTGATCCGGTTTGGATGATAGGGGCGTTGAGCGCAGAGCAGTCATCTCATTCCAACCCTATGTGTTGGAGCACTTCGGGAGGTGGGGGATCCCAACGCGGAAGGGGAACGTTGCCCAAGTACTGCAAATCCTCCATGCCCTCAGGCGTAGTCCAGAATGCTGTGGAAGTCAGATCTCGGACTTTATCAAAAAAGCGAGCTGCAGCCTCTCGTCCGGAGTCTGCATTCGGCACATAGCAGATGTCGTCGCAAATAGAGATCTGTTGATCCGGTGTGAGCTCTCTGAAACGTGTTCCTTCACCAAACCGCTCGGAGGCCTCACTGTCGAGCCAAACAAGCCCGCCACGCACAAGAACCTTATCTGATTGGTTCGCTTCATAAGGAGCGCTCACCCATTCGTCTATGAAATCGTGCGCGCCGAGCTGGCTGGCCGACTGGGAGCGCTCGTCTGCCGGAATGATCACGTCGCAGAGCACTGCCAGGGACTGTAGCTCATCTGAGGTCAGTGATCGCTCCCAGGGTACCGTCGGTGCGATGAGGTCTGGATCCCACGCATCTCCTCTTGCTCTCGGGTTCGATACAGGGGCGGGCGTCATCACGACCTCAGAAGTTTCCTCACCGGGCTTGCATGAAACCAGCGCGGGCGTTGCGGCTGCAATCGCTATCACCTTCAATGCCTGACGCCGATCCATGCTCACAGCTCCAAGCACCGGCAGCTTAAGTCCGCGCTCAGAAACATGTGGGCGCTTAGTCCGATCGCCACTCCGCGATTCGTCAGTCATCAGAAATTTCTCTCGTTCATCTGTCCAACTATGTAGTCAGACGCTCTCCATGCGATTGCCATGATGGAGAGGGTCGGATTCTTATCGGCGTTCGACACGAAGCAACCCCCATCAGCAACGAAGAGATTGTCGACTTCCCAAGACTGGCAGAATTCATTGAGCACCGAGCGAGACGGGTCGTTTCCCATTATTACGCCACCCACTTCATGGATGATCTCTCCCGGCCTAGCGATCGCTTCCGCCCCGTCCTCATGTATGGTGCTGAGCACGTGTCCGCCCATCGTCTCGATGATCTCCTCGAATGTCCGCTGCATATGCCTGGCCTGGTTAAGCTCATGATCTGACCACGTCCAATGAAAACGCAGCGTAGGAATGCCCCACTCGTCGACTTGTTCTGGGTCGATCTCGCAGTAGCAGTTGTCATTCGGGATCATCTCACCGCGACCATCAAAGCCAAGGAAAGACCCATAGTAGCGGCGACAGTCTTCCTTGAAGCGCTGTCCATAAGAGCCTGCGGTAAGCGGCTCGATCCCTCCGAATGAACCAAACCCGGGCATCTTGCGACCGCCACCGAACTCAATGTGGTACCCCCGAGCGAAGTCAAGTTGGTCACGAGCCTGATCTTGATAGAGCCACCAGGGCATATAGAGGTGCATCGCCGAGGCACCATCGGCGTTGTGTGGAGGCATGTTTTCAAGCGCTGGAATCTGACCCTGTACACCAGCCCCTACGGTATCCATCACATACTTACCAACAAGCCCGTTACCGTTACTGAGTCCGTCTGGGAAAAGGGAGCTCTTTGAGTTGAGAAGAATACGTGCCGACTCGCACGCACTTGCGGTGAGGATCACCACACGGGCACGCACGTGCTCCTCAAGCCGTGTGGTCTTGTCGATGTAGTGGACTCCGGTCGCTCGTCCATTCGCATCGACTGTGACCTCACGCACCATCGCATTCGTAATGATATCGAGGTTGCCTGTCGCAAGTGCTGGTGGCAGCAGAACCGTCGGCGATTGGAAGTTCGCCTTAATTGAGCAACCACGACCGCATGGAGTCGCGTAATAGCACGCAGCTCTAGTGCGCATCGATTCTGCGGTCACGCGCCGGGCCATCTCATTGTTCGGCCAGAGCATACGCGCAATCCGGTCAGCTTCAAGTGGTTGGGTCAAGATGGCCAGATGAGCTGGGACCACAGGAATATTTAGCCTCTCTCGGCAGATCCTTTGGGTAAGTAACTCCTCGGCTCTTGGTGCTGGAGGGGGTAGCAGCACACCAGGAGAGGAGTTCGGTGTGTTTTCGAGCCCTTCGTTTGACCCGTAGACGCCGATCAGGGCTTCTGTCTTGTCGTAGTATGGCGCGACGTCCTCATAGGACATCGGCCAGTCAAGACCGAGTCCGTCACGGGAGCGTGGCTTGTAATCGTACTCGCCCATGCGAAGCGAGATACGCCCCCAGTGGTTCGTGCGACCCCCAAGCATCCGCGCCCGCCACCACAAGAAGTCTGTGCCTTCAGCACTCGAGTACGGCTCTCCCGGTACCCGCCAGCCACCATCAACCGTCGCGTCATAGAATCCGAACGGTTTTTCAGCTGTCCCTGCTGCACGCAGCGGTGCATCGAAGGGAAGCTGAAACATCGGGGTCTCAGAAACTGGGTCGTAGTCACGCCCTGCCTCGAGCATAAGCACCTTGACGCCTGAACAGGCAAGCACATATGCGCTCATGCCGCCCGCTGCACCCGAGCCGACTATAATGGCATCGTAATCGTCTTGCGCCTTCAGCGTTACTTGTCCTCCATCAGGCTGGCCGACCACTCAACGTTGTCGGTCCAAAACTCTGCGTGACCCCGTCTTTGCCCGGTCGACCGCGAAGCAGATCTGCTAGCGCTTGACCCTCGCATCCACGAGTCTTGCGACCGCACCTAGCGTCGTCTGCGCCGCGTTGAAGCCCAGTCGGAAATCATCGTCTGAGAAAGTTACGAATAGGTCTGTAGGCTGATGCCAGTGCGGGTTGGCACGGTTTCCGGTCTCGTAGAGCCGGCGGTTCTCCCGGAGGCTCACGGCAGCGACAAGATCCTGGAAAGGGCCAGAGTCCGTGTTGCTCATGGCGTTGCTCATGACCGCTGGATAGTCCGTAGCGAACATCCGATTCGAGTTGAGAAGTGCGAGCGCCAGTTGGGCCGAGGCGTCAGCCATCTCCGAGTTCAGCTGGAATTCGATGTCGACGTCAGCATCAAGCGCCTGGGTGTGAGTCACGGGATTCCCGTGATCCCAGAGCATCATGTCGTGCTGAACCATGCCCAGCCACCTGGGCTCTGGATATCTGCCTGATCCCGCAGGCTCCTCGATTCCTTGCAAGCTTTGCCGCTGCTCAACATATGCGCGGGCTCCATTCAACCCAGTCTCCTCGTTGTTCCACAATGCGAAACGAATCGAGCGTGCACTGGTCACTCCTGGCGAAGCAAGCGCACGGGCAATCTCCATGACGAGTGCTGTTCCGGAAGCGTCATCATTCGCGGCCTGACCACTGCCACGCCCGTCCATGTGTCCTCCCAAGAGATACATCTCGCTCGGAGACGTGGCACCGACGAGTGTCGCATAGACCTCTTCGCGTGGCTCGGTGACATCGGATCCGCGCGGCATGTAGTCATAGTGGATACGAGCTGTCTCGTAGCCCCAGCTCTGCAGTGTCTGCTCAATCCAGTCCACTGCCGCGGCATTCCGAGGTGTGCCCTGCTCACGATCACCGAACTCAGTCAGTCCGCGAATAAGTGACTTGTAGCTCTCGAAGTCGAGGAGGTCGACGATCTCCTTGATCGCGCTGTCAGCTTCTGTCATCGGGACGCCCCCAAGCACACCTCGGAGATTCCGACTCTCCGCTTGGCTTGGGCGACCGCCGCGACCACGCGCTTGCGCGTCTATGGCAATGGGCCAGAAAAAGGCAGCGAAGATAAGGGCGATCAGTAAGTGCGTGAGCTTCGTGCTGGCCGGCATGATGTGGTCTCCAGGACTTAACCTAAGTGCTCTTCGGGAAGGACAACCTAGGCACCACCTCTGATTCCGTCACGCAGACTGACTGGGGTCGCCGTAAGCGTCCAGAGATCTCCGCGCGTCCCTAAAGCTCTAGGGCACTCAGCGCGTTGAAGCTATAGCGAACGCTCTCAAGCGGGGCATCTGGTGTATCGTGCTCTACGAAGGCGTGAAGCATGCCCAGTTCCTCAGCACGCGGGAGGATGGTCGCAAAATCAATTACCCCTTTGCCGACATCCACCATTAGTCCGTCCGATGTGCGGTCCTTCAGATGAACGCTCGTGACTCGACCTGCTTCCCGCTCAAGATAAACCATTGGGTCTCCACCCCCGTGCACTGTCCAGAAGATGTCCATTTGCCAGTCAACAAGCCGTCTCTCGGTGCACTCCAAGAGCACATCCATCATGATTGTCCCGTCCGACAATGCCGCAAACTCCCAGTCGTGGTTATGGTAGCCAAAGCGTAGTCCAGCT
>JYMV01042346.1_pt1 | contig 32537 bp, 31 predicted proteins | sample 338911 | NCBI WGS metagenome assembly JYMV01 (sample SAMN03354496, study PRJNA234377) | hydrothermal vent metagenome | biome: Deep sea; feature: Hydrothermal plumes at the Eastern Lau Spreading Center, Western Pacific Ocean; material: Seawater | place: Tonga | collected 2009 | depth 2000 m m
TCAGCTCCGGCTTTGGCAAAATCCTCAATATAACATTCCGGATTTTCAATCATCAAGTGTACATCCAGCGGCAGTTTGGTAACGGGACGCAGGGCTTTCACTATCAAAGGGCCAATTGTGATGTTGGGAACAAAATGTCCGTCCATTACATCTACATGGATATAATCTACCCCTGCATCTTCAGCTTCACGGACTTGTTCACCCAGACGAGAAAAATCTGCGGATAGAATGGAAGGGGAAATTTTAATGGTTTTCATGTGAGGTGCTCTTTGTAATGAAACTGTAACATATTTAAAGGCGCAAATGCCGTGTAACTTCTTAGTAGCAGAGAGTACAGAGAACTGGATTTATTTTTTCCTTCTATAACATCTATGACTTTGTTTTTAAATAAATTTTACAATTCTGTACTTTTTATGCAATCATCATGTTTTGTTGTTTTACTATTCAGACACCCAGTTTTTCCCTCCAACCAGGAAATATTTCGTCTGCATCGGCTGAGAACGTTTCAAAAGCTCCATTGAGTTCTTTGTGTTCCTTTGCGTAATCCACCAAATTCACACCTTCCTGCCATGCCATGAACGCCTGCCGTAAGGAAATTGCTCCGGAAACTATTCCGTCTTTGTGACCCAGTGCGCCTCCACCGGAAGTTTGAATTACATTGCAGTGCCCCAAATTATCGAAAAATCCTGGCAAGCGCAAAGCATTCATGCCGCCGGAAATAATCGGTGTGGTGGCTTTCATACCTTCCCATTCCTGATGATAAAACAGGCCGTCCGCAGAGTCCCGTTCCAGCATATATGCTATGACTTTATCATCTGCCGCACCTTCCATTTTTCCATAACCCATGGTTCCAGTGTGGATTCCGGAAGCACCCTGCAGACGTGCCATTTTCATGTGAACCAGCATATTGTAACCGCGGTCGGATTGATCGGAAGTAACGGCACCGTGTCCTGCCCGATGGTAATGTAAGAACTGATCCGGAAAATTGCGCCGTGCAGTGGTAACCATTCCTGGACCTCCGACATAGCCATCAACAAGAAATGCAATGTTTTCCGAAAATTCGGCAAAAGTTTCCAAAATATACTCGCCTCGATGCAACATCTCATAGTGATCGTCTGCGGTGATATTGAATGAAAAAAGTTTAGCCATTCCGGTATCGTCTTGAGCACGTACCATTGAATCCTTGACCAAAGGTACGACTTCTTTAATTGGACCCCAAATTTGATTACCTTGCGGTTCGTCGTTTTTAATGAAATCTCCCCCTAACCAGAAATTGTAACAGGCCTCCGCAAATGGCTTGGGACGTAAGCCTAGTTTGGGTTTGATAATAGTTCCGACAATCATCCCGCCATTTTCCAAAGGACGTCCAAGAATACGCCACATATCTACTATATTCTTGACAGGACCGTCAAATTGACGAAGAAAACTCGGAGGCACATAGAAATCAAGCATCTTGCCATACTCCACGTCACCCATTCCCTGATTGTTTCCGACTGCCATGGTCAGGAAAGAAACGATCATAGCCCGCCCGTCGATCATGTTCCTGTCAAACAAAGCAACCGGAAAAGCAATCTTCATCAGCTCTTTTTCTTCGTCAATTTCGTACACGATCGCATCGACGCTTCTTGTAAAATCGTCGGTGGTTACCACATCCACATTGGTTCCAGTTGAGGATTCAGCAGCAAAGTGGGCCGCTGTTCCGATATAATCAAAAAACCCTTTCTTGGGCTTCATTTTGTAGGCACACAAAACATGACTTTCTCCGGAAATGAGTTCATCCTCTTTGAGACTCAAATCGGCATAGCGGTCAGCTTGGTTTAACATATTATTTCCTTATCAAATAGTTGAAATGTGTCAAGGTAAATCAGCGAAGTGCTACCACCTTAATTCTCAAAAGTCATTGAATTTTTTGTTCCAATTCACCTGAGTTATAACGCCCCGCCATTGCTGTCAACGGAAGTGGTTTTAACTTCGTTGCATTGCCTGCCGTCCCGAAGGCTTCGTAGCGAGATTCACAAACCACCTGCATGGCGTCAGTCGCCGGCTTTGTGAATTTGCGTGGATCAAACTCCGTTTTCTTTTCCTGCAATATTTTCCTGACTTGACCAGAAATTGCAATGCGACAATCAGTATCGATATTAACTTTCCGGACACCATGTTTGATGCCCTCAACAATTTCGTTCACAGGCGTGCCCCAGGTCTGAGGCATTTCCCCGCCATTTGCATTGATAATGTCCTGTAGTTCTTGCGGGACCGAACTTGAGCCGTGCATGGGGTAATCTTTTGTTGATGGCTTTGACCACATTCAGCGCTAGTATATCTCCATCAGGTTTCCTGCTGAATTTGTATGCACCGTGAGAAGTACCTATCGCTACAGCCAGTGCGTCAACCTGTGTTTTCTTTACAAAATCAGTAGCTTGATCAGGATCAGTCAGTAGTTGATCCTGCGATAATTTACCTTCAAAACCATGTCCGTCTTCTTTTTCGCCTTCACCGGTTTCCAATGAACCCAGACAGCCAAGTTCACCTTCTACCGACACACCAATTTTATGCGCCACCTCAGTGACTTTTGAACTGATGCCAACATTGTATTCATAAGAAGCCGGTGTTTTAGCATCCTCTTCCAGGGAACCGTCCATCATTACACTGGTGAAATTATTGGCCATTGCAGAGAGACAAGTATCGAAGTTATTTCCGTGATCCTGGTGTATGCAAATCGGAATGTCCGGATACATTTCAACTGCGGCATCAAACAAATGCCGCAGAAAAATATCACCTGCATAGGAACGTGCTCCCCTGCTGGCCTGCAAAATTACAGGCGAATCCGTAGCTTTCGCCGCCTGCATAATCGACTGAATTTACTCCATGTTGTTAACATTGAACGCCGGAACGCCGTAGCTGTTTTCTGCCGCATGATCAAGTAATTGTCTTAAAGATATTAAAGCCATAATTTATTCTCAGATTTAGAATTAAGGATTAAGGAAAAGCTGCCAAGTTCGCTGATAAACGTAAAGGGATTTCTTAGTATTTTCAATTTTCATGGCGGTTATTTTTTCGTAATTCTTTTTGCTGCCTCCACTACATTTTTCGTAGTGATACCAAAATGTTCAAAAAGGTCGTTTGCCGGTGCGGATGCCCCAAAACTTTTCATGCCTACAAATTCTCCGTCTTCCCCAAGATAACGCCCCCAACTTTGCTCAACGCCTGCTTCCACAACAACTACCGGAATTCCGGAAGGAATTACCTCATTCCGGTAATCTTTGTCCTGAGATTCAAACAAATCCAAACAAGGCATGGAGACTACTGCAGCTGAAACGCCTTCAGCTTTCAATTGATCACGTGCTTCCATGGCAATGGAAACTTCCGATCCAGAAGCGATCAATGTCACATCCCGTTTACCTTCAGCTCCGGCCAGGACGTATCCCCCTTTTGTACTTAAATTTTCGTCAGTGTGTTCGGTTCGCAGGCATGGCAGACCCTGGCGGGAGAGAGAAAGCACAGAAGGTGTGGAGGATGTTGTCAGTGCTTCAGCCCAACATTCAGCAGTTTCTACGATATCACATGGTCGGTACACATTCAAATTCGGAATCGCACGTAAGCTGGAAAGGTGTTCCACCGGTTGGTGGGTTGGTCCGTCTTCACCCAAACCAATGGAATCATGTGTCATCACGTAAATCACACGCTGTTTCATCAAGGCAGACAAACGTATTGATGGTCGACAATAATCAGTAAAAATCAGAAATGTTCCGCCATACGGAATGAATCCACCATGCAGAACGATGCCGTTCATGGCAGCAGCCATTCCGTGCTCCCGAACTCCATAGTGAATATAACTTCCCGAAAAGTCACCTGGAGTAATTGGTATTTGTGATTTAGCCTTTGTCAAATTTGATCCGGTCAAATCAGCAGAACCACCAGCCAATTCCGGAATTACTTCTGCTAACACATCCAGTGTTTCCTGACTTGCTTTACGGGTGGCTACTTTTGTTTTTTCTGTGGAATGCTTCAGCTTGAAATCCCGTAAAGGAGCTTCCCAGTTTTCCGGAAGTGTTCCGGAAATTACGCGTTCAAATTCTTCCTTTCGTCCGGACTCAGCTAAACGTTTACGCCAGGCTTCTATTTTAGCACTTTTCATTGACCCGATCCTGCGCCACGCACTTCCGATTGCTTCAGGAATCTCAAAAACGGGATGTGGCCAGTTAAGCGCTTCTCGTGTAGCCGTAATTTCATCACCACCAAGTGGTGCTCCGTGTGTAGCGGCAGTTCCGGCTTTGTTTGGTGATCCAAAACCAATCATCGTTTTGCAGGCAATCAGTGACGGCTTGTCTTGATTTTCTATTGCATCGTTGATGGTCGCAGAAATTGCATCCGGATCATGTCCGTCGCAGAATGAGACGTCCCATCCGCAAGCTCCAAAACGCATCAGTTGATCATCGTTGACAGCAAGATCGGTGGATCCGTCAATGGAAATTCCATTGTCATCAAATAGCACTATCAATTTTCCCAGACCCAAATGTCCTGCGAATGAGGCTGCTTCGTGACTTATTCCTTCCATCAAACATCCGTCTCCGGCAATGACATAGGTGTAATGATCTACTATGTCGCTTCCAAATCTTTCAGCGAGCATTCGTTCAGCAAGCGCCATTCCAACAGCATTCGCAATCCCTTGTCCAAGCGGTCCAGTCGTGGTTTCAATTCCTGCACCGTGTCCATATTCCGGATGTCCGGCTGTTCTTGAACCAAGTTGTCGAAAATTTTTCAGTTCGTCCAGCGTAAAATCCTCGTAACCTGTCAAATGAAGCAGTGAATAAAGCAGCATTGAACCATGCCCTGCAGACAAGACAAAGCGGTCCCGGTCAGGCCAATCCGGATCACTTGCTTTAAAATTTAAGAATCGGGTGAACAATACGGTTGCTACATCCGCCATGCCCATCGGCATTCCTGGGTGACCTGAGTTTGCTTTTTGTACAGCATCCGCTGCTAAAAAACGGAGTGCGTTTGCCATGTCTTGATGGCGAAGAGAAACAGTCATAGTGAAATCAATTAGCTATAAATAATTTATACAAAAGTTGTCCGGTTTCTATTTTTATTTTCTAGTTTCTAGATTCTAGTTTCTAGATTGCATGATGTCCCAATGCAGCTTTCACCATATGATAGGCAATCAGCATTTGAGTCAGCATCAGAGGATGACTTATGATAATAATTTTTCCCAATTCTTCAATGGAACGTTTATTTGCACGCAAATGTTGTGCTTCTGGAATCAAACCCCACAACAGTTCCTCAAGTTTACTTGCGCGATGAGTTTCGATACTACCATGTATATCAAGAATATCGACTGGTTTCCCATCTTTGTCACGTGCCAAATCAAGGGAGATTCCTGTATTCTCTCCGACATCCAGCAAAGAAGTAAGATCAGGATGCGGCAAGGTGGGCCGTAAAGTATGCCGGACATTGAGTCCCGGCCCAAGTTCATCTTCCATGCCTTCCGGTCGATAAAACTGAATTGCCATATCGGCAAAAGTACGCTGCGGCTGAATGTATGCCGGGCTGTCATCTTTCCTCTTTTCCAGAGAGGCCAAAACCTGCTCCTCCGTGTAACCGCGCTTTGTTGTATCCCGAATCACTTTCCAGCGTACACGCAACTCCTCCTCCGGATCCAAATAAATTTTCACATCATAGTTGTTGCGCATGGTCCTCGTACTGTAACCAAGCAAACCCTCCACTACAATGTAGGGTTTCGGTTCAATATATTCAGCAGCTTTAAAGCAACCATCATGATGACTGTATACCGGTTTGATGATGGCTTTGCCGTTGCGTAAACTATTCAGATCATTTTCAATAACATCAAGATAGTTGCATTCTGGATCAAGCGCAGATGTCTTATTTTCGGCACGTTTTGCACGATCAAACTTATGATAATCGTCTGTACATATTGTCACAACTTGATCTTTTCCGAGTATCTGGGCAACTCCGGCGGCAAGAGTGGTTTTACCTGCTGCAGAATCTCCTACAATCCCCAGAATTATCGGGCGATCAACACGGTTTTTCGGCATGGTTTTTCTCGTTTATAGATCTAGTTTCAATAAATAATGCAAACGTCTGGGAGCAAGACAAAGCACGCCTTTTTCATTTTTGCCTTTTACACTAATATTCAGTTTGCCTCAGCGCCTGTGCCAATTGGTTAGCGACACCATTTCTTTTCTGGTGCCTGTCACAATTAAAGTTTCCGTCCGGAAATGGTGTTTAGTTTGATTTACTCCACTAAATAACATTCCAGAAGTAATTCCGGTGGCACAAAAATGAACATCGTCCGACCCAATCAACTCATCACGGTCATACCAGCGCTTGGTATCCAAATCTGCATCCCTGACCCGAACAAGTTCAGTAGCAAGCTGCGGATCAAGCCTTCCCAGAAATTCTCCTCCCATTGCCCGAATCGCACTAGCAGAAATTATCCCTTCCGGAGTTCCACCGGTACCCATCAGTACGTCTACTTCAGAATCCGGAATTGCCGCCATTAAAGCGCCGGCAATATCACCTGCAGGATAAAGAGAAACACGAGCACCGGCATGATGAATCTCCTCAATAAGGCTTCGATGCCTTGGCTTGTCTAAAACAAAAACCGTTAAATTTTCAATATCTTTTTCAATTAACTTGGCAACCGTGAGTAGTTTTTTCTCTATTGGCCAATCCATATCGATCTTGCCCCTGGTTTCTGCAGGTGCTGCAAATTTTTCCATATAAAAAGCAGGGCCCGGGTCAAACATTGTCCCTTTTGGTGCCGTAGCAATGACAGCCATTGCGTTGGTTTGACCGTCTGCTAAAAATGTCGTTCCTTCTAAGGGATCAACGGCAATATCAAGTTGATCTGACGCATCCTTGTTTCCAAATACTTCACCATTGTATAATTGAGGTGCTTCGTCTTTTTCCCCTTCACCAATAACAATTGTTCCGTTAATTTTTAACTCTTCCAAAGATGCCCGCATTACTTCAACTGCAGCACTGTCTCCCCCAATTTTGTTGCCGCGTCCAATCCAATTATATGATGCCAGTGCAGCTTTTTCCGTAACCTTTCGAAGGAGATAGGGAAAAACTAAGTCGTGGGTAACCACACTGTCCATAAGGGTTTTTCTAAAACAAGGTTCAGCTAAGTTATTTAATGTCTATGCAATTTACTATAAAATGATTTTTGAGACAACCCTCTAAAAGGTGGGGAAAGCATTTCTTTTAGGTAGGTAAATACTACCCTAATGAGTAGTGGAACATAACCAGTTTTTTAGTTCAATGCTTTGGAAGCAATATCACGCCGAAAATGTTTCCCTTTAAAACTTACCCCTTCCATCAGCGAATAGGCTCGCTGCCTGGCTTCCGCAATGTTTGTGCCCTGAGAAGTAACTCCAAAAACACGCCCACCGTTTGTAACGAGCTGCTCATTCTGTAACGCTGTGCCTGCATGAAAAATTTGTTTTTCTGCTGTGAAATTTTTCGGCAGTGAAATTGGCAAACCTTTGATGGGTGGTCCGGGATAACCCGGTGCAGCAGCGATTACACAAACTGAGGCTCCCGGTTTCCAGGATAAGTCTATTTCATGAAGTCGTTTTTCTGCAACTGCCAATAATACTTCTGCCAAATCATTTTCCAGAAGTGGCAAAATTACCTGCGCTTCAGGATCACCGAAACGTACGTTAAACTCTATTACTTTCGGTCCATTTTCAGTAAGCATCAAGCCCGTGTAGAGTATACCCCGGTAAGGTGTTCCTTCTGCGGCCAAACCTTCAGCAACAGGCCGAATGATATTTTTCTCAATCTCAGGAATCCATTTTTCGAGATGTGGAACTGGTGAATAGGCTCCCATTCCTCCCGTGTTCGGTCCTCGATCTCCATCAAAAACCGGTTTGTGATCTTGTGACGGAACCATCGGCAATACAGTCTTTCCATCAACAAAAGCCAAAACTGTCATTTCCTCACCAAGCAAACATTCCTCGATCACAACCTTTGTTCCGGATTCACCAAATATTTTCTGGAGCATTGCAGCCTGCAGTGCAGTCTCTGCCTCTTCAATTGTTTCTGCAACAGTCACTCCCTTACCGGCAGCTAATCCATCGGCTTTGATTACGATCGGAAATCCCTGCTCTTCAACATAGGACAAGGCTTCCTCGAAATCATCAAATTCCATATACGCTGCGGTAGGAACATTGAAACGTTCCATCACTTTCTTTGCATATGCCTTGCTGCCTTCCAAATGTGCAGATTCCTGATTTGGACCAAAAATTAACAGGCTGCGTTTTTCAAACTGATCCACAATCCCGTTTGTCAACGGATCTTCCGGACCAACCACGGTTAAATCAATTTTGTTTGATTGAGCAAAATCCGCCAGTTCTTTCATTTGGTTTACCTGCAAAGACACACATTCTGCAATATCTGCAATTCCCGGATTGCCAGGAGCACAAAAAATATTATGTCCTCTGTTATTAAGTTTCCAGACTATAGCATGTTCACGACCTCCGCCGCCGATAACCAAAATATCCATTTACATTTCCTGCATAATTTTCAGAATTGCATCCGGTAACAATTTATGTTCCAGCAGATGAATTTTTTCGGACAAACTTTCTTCTGTATCATCCGGATCGACTGTTACTTTTTGTTGCAAATAAATACGACCCGTGTCCATACCAGCATTAACAAAATGTACTGTCACACCAGTTTCTTTAACTCCTGCACGCCATGCCTGACCAATGGCATCTTTTCCGGGAAATGCCGGCAGTAGAGATGGATGCAGATTTATCATTCGCCCTTCCCATTTTTCCAGCAAAACGGCTCCTACCAAACGCATATAACCTGCCAAAACAACAAGCTCAATTTTTGCTTCAGCGAGCTTTTCCGCAATGACTGTTTCAAATGCATTTTTGTCTGCATAATCTTTGGGACAAAAAATAAAGTCCGGAATATTTCTTTTATGCACTAAATCAACTACTGGTGCATCCGGACGGTCACAAACGGCCAAATCCAGCAAAACACCTTCAAGTTTCCCGGAAATGACTGCATCATGAATTGCCTTCAAATTCGAGCCACGTCCTGAAGCAAAAACGGCAATTCTCATATTCATTTCCAACAAACCTCCGGTTTATTACCGGAAACAATTTGACCGATCCGGAAAACAGGTTGGCCTTCTTTAGTTAAAATTTCCCGTGCAATTCCCTCATTAGTTTCCGCAACACAAATCACGAAACCAATTCCCATGTTAAATACCGGAAACAGTTCCTCATCCGGTAATCCACTGACTTGCTGGAGCAAAGAAAAAATCGGCAATTCAGGCCATGAATTGTAATGCTCACTTTTTTCAATTTCTGCAACAGGCACAAAACCTTCCGGTGTTTTTTCGGGAAGCATCCGGGGTACATTTCCAGGCAAACCTCCTCCGGTAATGTGTGACATTCCGATGATTTCTATTTCTGCTAATAATTTCAAAATTGGTTTAACATAAATTAAGGTAGGAGTCAGCAAAGCTTCACCTAAAGTTTCTGTTGTTCCAGGAAGGATATCTTTGAGGTTGAGCTTATGATCCTTCAGAATCTTGCGGACCAGTGAAAACCCATTGCTGTGGACGCCACTGGAGGGCAAGCCCAGCAGGAGATCACCAATTTCTATCCGCTTACCGTCAATCAATTTTTTCCGCTCAACAGCACCAACTGCAAAACCGGCTAAATCGTATTCACCAGAGTCATACATTCCGGGCATTTCTGCAGTTTCTCCGCCAAGTAAAGCAGATCCTGATTCAAGACAACCTTCACTGATTCCACTGACAATATCTTCCACACGCTCCGGAAGCAGTTTCCCACAAGCCAAATAATCCAGAAAAAACAGCGGCTCCGCTCCCTGAACCAAAATATCGTTGACACACATGGCCACCAGATCAATACCGATAGTGTCATGACGGTCTAATTCAAAAGCCAACTTCAGCTTTGTACCTACTCCGTCTGTTCCGGAAACCAACACAGGATTTTTGTACTTGCTTTGGTTCAGTTCAAACAATCCGCCAAATCCTCCAAGTCCACTCAAAACTTCCGGACGTAATGTTCTTTTGGCTAAAGGCTTGAGTTTCTCAACCGCTTCATCCGCAGCAGCTAAATCGACTCCGGCTTTTTGATAAGCTTTCAAGTTTTTTTAAGTTAATGATTTTTAAATTTGGCAGATTTAAAAAGTCGGTGTGGGATAGTTTCCATTGAAACAGGCCAGACAATGACCTCGATCTCGCGTTGAATCATTCCTGTCAGTGGCAGAAATCATTCCTTCAGCAGAAATAAAATGCAAAGAATCCGCACCTATTTTTTGACATATTTCTTCCGGAGTTTGGGTTGCTGAAATCAGTTCCATACGCCGTGCTGTATCGATTCCATAAAGACAGGGATGCGTAATCGGTGGAGATGTGACACGCATATGAACTTCGGTGGCCCCAGCAGCTTTGAGTAATTCCACAATCCGACCACTGGTTGTGCCGCGTACAATTGAATCATCAACCAAAATTACTCGTTTCCCCTCAACTGCTTTTCTTACAACACTTAGTTTCATCCGGACACCTTTACGTCGCAGCTCCTGGTTTGGCTGAATAAAAGTGCGCCCTACATAACGGTTTTTCATCATACCCATTTCATAAGGCAAACCGCTTTCCTCTGCAAATCCAATCGCCGCCGCCAGACCTGAATCAGGAACCCCAATCACCACATCAGCTTCCGTTGGAACTTCGCGGCAAATTTGACGCCCCATTTCTTTGCGCACATTGTGCACGCTGATTCCGTCGATTTCACTGTCCGGACGGGCGAAGTAAATATATTCAAAAGAACAAATCGAGCGTGAGCTTGGTTGCATGAATGTTTGTGAATGCAATCCCTCTGTGTCAATCACCAGCATTTCACCGGGTTCAATTTCCCGCACAAATTCTGCTCCACATACATCCAGCGCGCAAGTTTCGGAAGCCACCACCCAACCCTCATCCAGCTTGCCTAGGGCGAGTGGATGAAAAGCTCGTGGATCCTGTGCAGCTACCAGTTGAGTTTCAGTCATAAAAAGCAGGGCATACGCACCTTCAATCACACGCAACGCATCCGGAATCGCCTGCTCAATGGGTGGTCCGGAACGTGCGATGAGATGCGGAACAACTTCCGTATCACTGTTTGTCTGATAAATAGAACCTTGCCTTTCCAACTGATTTCGCAAGCGTTTGGCATTAACCAGATTTCCATTGTGCGCCACTGCGACTTGTCCACCGGTGTAACGAAACACCAACGGTTGAGCGTTCAGCAAACCGGTGTCACCGGCTGTGGTGTAGCGCACATGCCCAATTCCGATGTGCCCTGCAAGCTGGAGATGTTGATCCTGCCCAAATGCTTCAGTCACCAGTCCTGTACCGCGATGCGTGTGAAATTTTTCTCCATCGGAAACACATATCCCCGCGCTTTCCTGACCACGGTGCTGCAACGAATGCAATCCGAAATAGGTCAACTCTGCTGCCTGAGTATGATTAAAAACGCCGAAGATGCCGCACATGAAAAAGTTTGTTTAAGATGTTAAATAAATAATAATACTTTCGTAAAAATTCCTAAAACAGTGTCAATTTTGAGCGAAGCGAGAAATCTTGTACAAACTACTACACTAATATCATAAAGATTTTTTACTTTTTGCAAGGCCGTAATAAATTACTATACCGAAATTTCCATTTCCCGCCCAATCGCATTTTTCCATAACACTCGTAATGGATTCAATTCAGCTTGAATGACAGGAGTGCCGTTCAGTGAAATATCGAAGCGTCCAGTACTGCCCCCACAGTTCGAACCGGAAGTTCCACTGGAAACCACCTTACCGATACGGGCGCATGGTACACCCTTTTTCTGCATGACGACTTCTACCAACTCCGTATTATCAGGAGAAATACTCAGCAAAATTCGGGATTGAGACTCACTGAATAAAGCAATATCGGGACGTAAATCAATCTCCCAGTTTACTAATATTCCAAAATTTTCTGTACATGAAGTCAACAATGCCAAAGCCAAACCACCCTGCGAAAGATCATGTGCCGAATTCACAATTCCAGAACGAATTATTTCTAGTAATGTTTGCTGTAATGTTCGCTCTTTATCCAGATCCAGTTCCGGTGGCATTCCCGTGATTTTTCCCAGCTGCATTTGTTGATAGGAACTTCCTCCCAACTCGTTTTTTGTATCTCCCAGCAGGAGCAAAACATCTCCTGAATTTTGAAAAAACTGAGTCGTTGTGTGGTCATTATGTTCAATCAAACCAACCACGCCGACCACCGGAGTCGGATAAATCGCCTCACCCTCGGTTTCGTTGTAGAGGCTGACATTCCCACCGGTAACAGGCAATTTCAAAAAGTTACAAGTTTCAGCGATTCCGGAAACGGCTTGTTCGAGCTGCCAGAATATTTCCGGTTTTTCCGGATTTCCGAAATTCAGTCCGTCAGTAATTGCCAAGGGATGAGCACCTGAACAAACTACATTACGCGCGGCTTCAGCCACCGCAATTTTACCTCCGGTTTTTGGATCAAGAAAAACATAACGTGAGTTGCCGTCAATACTCATGGCAAGAGCTTTGTCGGTACCTTCCACACGTACCACTCCCGCATCTGATCCGGGGCGCACCGATGTGCTGGTACGTACCATAAAATCATATTGCTGATAAACCCATGATTTTGAAGCCAATTCCGGAGTTTGAATCAGCTGCTGAAAAACGATTTGCAGATTTTCCGGAACACCCCAAGTTATTGCGGTTTGCTGTTGCCGCTCAATAACTTCTTGCGGCATTTTTGATTCACGCTGATAAACCGGACTAGCTCCGCAAACTGTATTCAAAGGCAATTCTGCAACCTTTTCTCCGTGATGCTTGAGTCGCAAAACTTGTTCTTCAATCACATGTCCGACGGTGACAGCCGGAACATCCCACTTTTTGAAAATCGCGAAAACCTCTTCTTCACGTCCTGGATTGGTCACAAACAACATTCTTTCCTGTGATTCAGAAAGCATGATTTCATAAGCAGACATATTTTCTGCACGCTGCGGTACCAAATTCAAATTCATCTCCATTCCCACGCCGCCCTTGTCCGACATTTCCGTGCTGGAGCAAGTCAGCCCCGCAGCTCCCATATCCTGCACGCTGTATATCGCGCCGCTTTCGTAAACTTCCAAACATGCTTCAATCAGCAATTTTCCCATGAACGGATCACCAACCTGTACCGCCGGACGTTTAGCATCAGATTCTTCATTGAGTTCTTCCGACGCAAATGTTGCTCCGTGAATACCGTCACGTCCGGTCGCTGCGCCTACATAAATTACTGAATTTCCAATACCTTCAGCTCTACCGTGCTGAAGTTGATCGTGGCGTAAAATGCCTACACCCATTGCATTGACTAATGGGTTACCTGTATAGCATTCATCAAAACAAACTTCGCCTCCTACTGTTGGAACACCGATGCAATTGCCGTATCCGGCTATTCCCGCCACTACATTTCCAAATAGATAGCGCGTCCGGCTGATACTGTTTTTGTCTGCTTCACTGTCCGAAAGCAGACCGAAACGCAATGAATTGAGTACCGCCACCGGCCGCGCACCCATCGAAAATATATCCCGTAAAATCCCGCCAACTCCGGTTGCCGCACCCTGATACGGCTCTATTGCCGAAGGGTGATTATGGCTTTCGACTTTGAAAACCACTGCATATCCGTCACCAATATCGACGACCCCCGCGCCTTCTCCCGGTCCCTGCAGCACTTTCGGACCATCAACCGGAAAACGTGAAAGCAGCGATTTTGAATTTTTGTAGGAACAATGTTCTGACCACATCACGCCAAAAATTCCGGTTTCAGTCAGGTTGGGACGTCGCCCCAGCAATTCGACAACGAGCGAGTACTCTTCATCGTTGAGTCCCATTTGTTTGTATACTTTTTTGCAGTGGATTTGATCCGGGGTGGGTTCGTCAGGGTGCATCAGGTGTATTAAATTTCAGTATCTATTTTGATCTCTTGTTTTAACAAAACTTTGGACACATACATCACACATTTTCTAACTCAGTACCTTAGTTCCTCATAGATTCAAATAGAATTCGACCATCCGTACTTCCCATCCAATCAGCCATGGCTCGTTCCGGATGCGGCATCATGCCCAGGACATTACCCGCTTCATTTGTGATCCCTGCAATATTGGCTACGGAACCGTTTGGATTGTCACCTGAATAACGAAAAACGATCTGCCCGTTATCTTCCAGTTTTTGCAAAGTATCAGAATCGCAAGTGTAGTTGCCTTCCCCGTGTGCAATCGCTAAACGTACATGAGTGCTAGTTCTTCCAGCGTATCCTGTCGTGAAGGAAGTTGCTGTGTTTGAGACTTCCAGGTTAACAGTCTTGCAAATGAATCGGAGTCCAGAATTGCGGTGCAGTGCGCCCGGTAACAGACCGCATTCAGTAAGAATTTGGAATCCGTTGCAAATGCCGAGCACACGGGTTCCAGCATCTGCGGCACGCTGCAAAGCCTTCAGAATCGGAGCACGTGCAGCAAGTGCTCCTGCTCTCAGAGCATCGCCATAAGAGAATCCTCCCGGAACCAAAACTGCGTCAAAACCATCAAGTGATTCACTGGTGTACCACACATATTCAGCCTGGATTCCTTCTATGTAATTGGCGGCTTTGTAAAGATCAAAATCACAGTTTGAACCTGGAAAAACTATAACCGCACAACGCATCAATCCTCCACTATTTCAAAGCTGTAATCTTCAATCACAGAATTGACAAGCAGTGCCTCACACATTTCCTTCAGCCGAGATTCAGCTTTTTGAGAATCGCTTTCTTCCAGCCAGACTTCGATCGATTTTCCGATGCGTACATTTTGTGCTTCCGGGAACCCAAGTGTTTGTAATGAATGCAACACAGCCTGACCCTGTGGGTCCAGAACATCTTGTTTCAGAGAAACAGTAACAATTCCTTTAAGCATGTAAGTGGAAAGTGAATGAGTTTTTTAGCTGGAATTTAAGCGTCGTAAAACCTCAGCATAGGCTTCAGTTACACCGCCAAGGTCGCGGCGAAAACGGTCTTTGTCCAGTTTTTCACGAGTTTCCGCATCCCAAAATCGACAGGTGTCCGGAGATATTTCATCAGCCAGCAATAAATTACCTGAAGAATCGCGCCCGAATTCCAGCTTGAAATCAACCAGTAATAAGCCCCGAGGTAACAATAATTTCAGTAAACAGTCATTGACCTCCAAGGCTCGTTTTCGCAATTCATTTAATTCTTCATCTGTTGCTAATCCGAGCGTGTGGATATGAACATCAGCCAACAGTGGATCACCCAATTCATCGTCCTTGTAATAAAATTCGACTATCGGTTCCGGAAGTTTTCGGCCTTCTTCCCAGCCAAGGCGCTTACTCAATGAACCCGCTGAAAAATTTCTAGTCACAACTTCCAGGGGAACAATTTCCACGCGCTTCACCAATTGTTCAGTGTCAGAAATTTTTCTAACAAAGTGACTCGCTATTCCCTGCTCAGCTAGATAGTTGAAGAAGAAAGTAGTAATTTCATTATTGAGCTGTCCTTTGCCTTCCAGTTTTTCAAATTTTTCACCATTGAACGCAGTAGTATCGTTTTTATAGGCAACCCGTACAATGTTTGGATCATCTGAAGAAAATATTTTTTTTGCTTTGCCTTCGTAAAGCAGAGTCCCGGACATGGTTATTTATGATTTATTGTCAGCCGCTAAAAGCGCTAAAGATTCTGAAATAAAATACATGTTACCGCAATTATTGACAGCTAAATATTACAGCATTTTGTAAAGCAAAGCCTCATCCCAAATACCCAGTTTGACCAGAGGTTCCAGTAGGGATTCCGGTGAGTCTGCCGTTAAATTTAAGTGTCCCATTTTGCGGCCCGGACGACATTCTTGCTTTCCGTAAAGATGCAGTTTTGCTTCTGGAGGCAAGTCTTTTAATCTTTTCAGCAGCAAGGGTAAGTGCTCACCCAAAATATTGAGCATTATGGCAGGTTTATACATTTCCGTAGAGCCCAGCGGAAAATTTGTAATCGCCTTTAAATGCTGTTCAAACTGAGAAGTTGCGCAATCGTTTTGAGTAAAATGACCTGAATTGTGTGGGCGAGGAGCCAACTCATTCACCATCAGCTTTCCGTCAGGCAAAACAAACATTTCCACAGCAAGTACACCTACAAGTTCCAATCCTTCTGCAATTTGTTTTGCTAATAATTGTGCCTGTTCGCGTACTCTGGAATCTAACCTAGCAGGTATTCGGCTGATGGTCAGTATATTTTTTTCATGAACATTTTCTGCAACCGGAAAACAACTAATTTCACCCAGACGATTCCGTGCAACAATCACTGATACTTCTCTTTCAAACGAGACAAATTGTTCTGCAACAATTTCTGTTTTTGTACTATATAGAGTGGAAAATGCTTCAGGAATTTGTTCTACTTTAGAAATACGAACTTGCCCCTTGCCATCGTATCCACCGGTAACGGTTTTCAGCATCAGTTCGCCAAGCGATTTCAATGCCAGTGAAAGTTCGTTTTCTGTAGTGATTTTTTGGAAAGGAGCAACGGGAATATTAAGTCGTACAAGTGTTTTTTTTTCACGTAGACGATTTTGAGCAATCCGGAGTATTTCACTGCCTTGCGGAACATCCACTCTTTCCTCCAGCCAGGAAACCGCTTCTGCATCCACATTTTCAAACTCGTAGGTAACAAGTTGACATGAATCGGCTAATTTTGCCAGCGCTTCAGGGTCAGTGTAACTTGCAGTAATTTGTTCAGCTCCTGCTAGCGCAGCCGGGCAGTCAGGATTTGGTTCGAGAACCATAAACCGAAAACCCATTGCATGACCGGCGAGTACCAGCATTTGTGCCAACTGTCCTCCACCAAGAAGGCCAATCGTTGCGCCGGGCTGCAAAGGTTCCGGATCTAAATTCATGGTAATTCTGCTTCCAGCACGGTTTTACGGACTCGTTCACGACGCCGAATCAAACGCTTGCGTAGTTCAGGATCATTATTTGCGAGAATTTGTGCGGCCAGCAGTCCGGCATTGTGCGCACCTGCACCTCCGATAGCAACCGTCCCAACCGGAACACCACGCGGCATTTGCACGATCGACAACAGCGAATCCTGTCCGTTTAGAGTGGAAGATTTTACCGGAACGCCGATTACAGGAAGCAGAGTTTGCGCAGCAACCATTCCCGGAAGATGTGCTGCGCCACCGGCTCCAGCAATAATAATTTGCAGTCCCCGCTCTTCTGCCTGTGTCGCATAAGCAGACATCCATTCCGGAGTACGGTGGGCCGAAACTACACGTTTTTCATAGCTGACGTTTAATTCGTCCAGCACTTCGCAGGCTTCCCTCATTGTTTCCCAATCCGAAGTACTGCCCATGATAACGCCAACCAAAGGATAATTGACTTTTTTCTGTGCCATTTTATTTTATGTGAAAAATTTTATAAACCATAGTGTTCTGCTAAACGCACAAATCCCGGACGGGAATTTTCGATTGTTTCCTGAGTACAACAAAGCGAAATCCGAAAATGTCCCGGCCCCCCAAAACCGGTTCCAGGTACAAGTAAAATGTTTTCCTGCTGTGCCCGTTTCACGAATGCAACATCATCAGAATCAGGTGATTTAGGAAAAATGTAAAATGCACCCTGAGGTTTGACTGCTTCAAAGCCGAGGTCTGTAATCATAGACATTATTTTGTCACGGGATCGTTCGTAAACGGAGATATCAACCCTCGCGTTTCCAAGCAGAGGCAATATTTTTTGCATCATCGCAGGTGCATTGACAAAACCAAGAATACGGTTGCAAAGTACGAGTGCTGCACGCAACTCTTCACGTTCAATAATGTCCGGATGAATAGCAATATAACCTATTCGCTCACCGGGAAGTCCCAGATCTTTGGAGTGTGAATTAACTAAAATTGAATTCGGATAGCTCAGAAATGCGTTGCAGTTAGTTAACCCATCAAATACCAGATAGCGGTAAATATCATCTGAGACCAAATAAATCGGATGACCAAATTCCTTCTCTTTGTGAAGCAGCAACTGCCCTAATTTATCCAATGTCTCCTGTGAATAAACTGCACCGGTGGGATTGTTTGGACTGTTGATAATTACAATTTTTATACGTTCACTTAAGCTTACTTCGATGGAGTTTAGATCCGGTTGAAATTCCGCAGTAGTTTGTGCTGTTTTCAGGCAGCCGCCGTGATTTTGAGCATATGCGCCGTATTCTACAAAAAACGGTGCAAGAGCCAACACTTCATCACCCGGCTCAAGCAGGGCTTTGAAGACCACATTCAGGCCGCCTCCTGCTCCAACGCACATGACCACATCTTCACTTTCAAAAGGATGACCGGTTTCATCCTGCATTACGCCAGCAACGTATTCCCGAGTTTCCGCAAATCCGGCATTTGGCATATAGCGGTGCATTCCCGGTTCCGGATTTTCCAAAAGTTGCCTTAATTTGACATGTACTTCTTCCGGAGGTTCAAGGATGGGGTTTCCCAGGGAAAAATCAAACACATTTTCTGAACCATGCTCTGCTTTGAGACGTGCTCCTGCTTCAAACATTTGACGAATCCACGAGCCTTTCTCCATGGATTGCCGAATCGAATTTGCTATTGACATTAGGTCTCTACCTGTTTGAAAAAACAGTTTTGATAAATTCTGGAAGACGAGTAATTTTGGAATTCCTGCAATAACAGGAGTGACAGATTCTGCAGGACACTGTCAAGAAGTATAATCTCAGGTAAAGAGATTTTTAATGGATTTGACAAATTTATCACGAATCGGATTGCTTTCGTCGTCACAGCAATCATCGAATTCCTTCAACAATTCTATTTGACGTTCAGACAGTTTGGTCGGAGTTTCTACAACAATCCTGACGTGCAAATCACCACGTCCGCCGCCTCTCAGGTGTGCTATTCCCTGGTTTTTGAGACGAAATATTTTGTGAGTTTGAGTACCTGCAGGAATTTTAAGCCTTGCTTTTCCTTCCAAAGTAGGAACTTCCAGGTCAGTACCAAGTGTTGCTTGAGCAAAACTAATTGGGACTTCGCAAAAGATATCTGCACCGTCTCTCTCAAAAATAGAGTGATCTTTTACACTCAAAACTATGTAAAGATCTCCGCTAGATCCGCCATTTACACCATGCTCACCTTCACCGGTAAGCTTAATCCTGGATCCACTGGAAACACCGGCAGGAATGTTTACCCTTATACGTTTTGTTTTTGAAACCCGGGTACGTCCTTGACAGGTTTTACATGGATTGGAAATGGTTTTGCCGCGCCCCCCACAACTGCTGCAGGTTGTGGCTACACTAAAAAACCCCTGTTGGACCCGTTGTTGACCTGTCCCGCCGCAGGTGCCGCAAATTTTTATATCTTTTTCAGATTCTGCGCCAAGACCACTGCATGAATCACAGGTTTCCATGCGTGGAACATCAATTTCTTTTGACGAACCAAATACGGCATCTTCAAAAGAAATTTCCATATTATACTGTAAATCTGAACCACGCTCACCGCGACTTGCTGTGCTCCCAGGAGAGCCACTGAAAAACTCGCTGAAAATATCTCCGAAAACATCCCCAAATCCGCTCCCGCCGGCAGCACCAAATCCTCCCATTCCACTGCCCATACCTTCAGCAGCATGGCCGAATTGATCATAACGCGATCTTTTTTCTTTGTCTCCAAGCACCTCAAATGCCTCTGATGCTTCTTTGAATTTCTCTTCAGATTTTTTATCTCCCGGATTACGATCTGGATGATGCTTCATTGCGACCTTACGGAACGCTTTTTTTAGTTCGTCTGAAGAAGCATTGCGGGATACACCCAACACCTCATAATAATCGCGTTTTGCCATTTAAAGTTCCAAATACCAAGTACCAAGTTCCAAGTTCAAAATCTCAAGTTACAAAATTCAAGTTCCAAGCTCATCGAACATTGACACCATACTGCCTGCTACTTGTCACTTTTTTTTACTTCCTCAAAATCTGCATCAACTATGTCGTCATCATCTTTGCCTGATTTTTCATCATTTCCGGGTGTATCCTCGCTTCCTTCTCCAGAACCATCTCCCTGCTGTTCTGCTTGCTGACTGTATAATAATTCAGCCATTTTGTGTGATGCCTGAGTCAGGGCCTCAAGATCACTCTTTATGGCTTCCATATCATCTGTTTCCATACTTTTCTTAAGCTGCTCGCTACAGGCTTCAATTTTAGTTTTATCTTCTTCCGGCAACTTGTCTCCGAGATCACTTATAGATTTTTCTGTACTGTAAATCAATGTTTCCGCCTGGTTTTTTACTTCAACACTTTCTCGTTTTGCTTTATCTTCATCTGCAAACTGCTCTGCATCATTTATCATTTTTTCGACATCTTCTTCCGAGAGACCTCCTGAAGATTCAATTTTAATAGCCTGTTCTTTCCCTGTTCCCAAATCTTTAGCACTGACGTGTACAATTCCGTTTGCATCAATGTCGAAGGTCACCTCAATTTGAGGCATACCCCTTGGTGCAGGAGGAATACCGACCAGCTCAAAACGTCCCAGGGTCTTGTTATCAGAAGACATTTCCCGCTCGCCCTGCAGGACATGAATACTAACCGCCGGCTGGTTGTCTGCGGCAGTAGAGAAAGTCTGACTTTTTCTGGTAGGAATGGTGGTGTTACGTTCAATCAGTTTCGTCATAACACTGCCAAGAGTTTCAATTCCAAGCGAAAGAGGAGTAACGTCGAGAAGCAATACATCCTTCACATCACCGGTGAGAACACCACCCTGGATAGCAGCGCCGATGGCCACAACTTCGTCCGGATTTACGCCTTTGTGCGGCTCTTTTCCAAAAAATTCTTTGACCATTTCCTGTACTTTAGGCATTCGCGTCATCCCGCCTACCAGAATTACTTCATTGATATCCTTTGCGGTGCATCCTGCGTCTTTTAGTGCTTTACGGCAAGGTTCAAGACAGCGATTAACCAGATCTTCCGCTAGTGATTCAAATTTTGCCCGTGTTATTTTAAGATTCAGGTGTTTTGGACCAGATGCATCGGCCGTAATGAAGGGCAAATTAACATCTGTTTCAGAGCTGCTTGACAATTCATGTTTGGCTTTTTCTGCATTTTCTCTGAGTCGTTGAAGAGCCATTTTATCTTCGCGCAAATCGATTCCGTTATCTTTTTTAAACTCATCTGCAAAATAACTTATCAGCCGGTTATCAAAGTCATCGCCGCCAAGAAATGTGTCGCCATTGGTAGCTTTCACATCAAAAACTCCTTCTCCAATTTCCAATATAGAAATATCAAAAGTACCGCCGCCTAAATCAAAGACTGCTATTTTCTCGTCATGTTTTTTATCCAAACCATAAGCCATTGCAGCTGCCGTAGGCTCATTAATGATACGCAGCACTTCGAGCCCAGCTATTTTTCCTGCATCCTTGGTTGCTTGACGTTGGGCATCACTGAAATATGCCGGTACAGTAATAACAGCTTCTTTTACTGATTCACCCAAATATTCTTCTGCAGTCTGTTTCATTTTTTGTAATATGGAAGCAGAAATTTCCTGAGGAGAATAATTTTTGTCATCCACTTTGACATAAGCTAAATTTTGATTTCCTTTAACAACTTCATAAGACACCATCTTTTTCGTATGCTTAGCTTCTGCTGATTTATATTCCTGCCCCACCAAGCGCTTGATGGAATAGATTGTTCGCAAAGGATTTGTAACAGCTTGTCTTTTTGCCACCTGTCCTACCAAACGTTCTCCTTCGTCATTGAAAGCAACCATCGACGGTGTAGTACGTGTTCCTTCAGCATTAGGAATGACCTTCGGTTCCCCTCCCTCCATGATGCTGACACATGAATTTGTGGTTCCTAAATCTATGCCAATGACTTTACCCATAATTTTTCTCCTTGTTCTTTAATTAATACTTCCCCTGGTAAAACTTACTCATTAATTACGAGGGGATTCCGTTTAACTTTTACTAATAAATTCCAGCTTAATAACTCAGTTTTTTCCTGATACCCTGACCATGGCAGGGCGAATGATGCGATCATGCAGGAGGTATCCTCCCAGGCATTCCTCCACAATATGATTTTCTGGAACAGAATCTGACTCAACAACACCAACTGCCTGGTGGAAATTGGGATCAAAGACTTCTCCAATTGTATCAACTCTGGACACCCCAAATTTTTCAAAAACTTCATGTGTCATTTTATTGACCATCTCCAGTCCCTCTATCATACTGTCAACATCATTATTTTCACTTTTTGCATGGGAGATAGCCCGTTCAAGATTATCCAGAGACGGTAACAGTTCTTTAATCAAATCGAGATGAAAATACTTCAAGCGATCAGAGCTTTCGCGAATCATACGCTTTTTATAGTTTTCAAACTCTGCATTTACTCTCAGGAAGCGGTCTTCCATATTCTGTGCACGAATACGTTCCTTTTTCAAAAGATCTTCTTCAGCAGATGCAGTTTCCTTATTATCTGCGGAAGTGCCGGAAATTTCTGCAGCAGTCACTTCTTCAATATTTCCATTCGCTTTTTCTTTTTTGGGTTTATTTGTTTTCTGCTTTTTCACGGCAGTTTCTTTCAATTTTCTTGCACTCATAACGTCTATGTTTCAGATTCAGTCGTAAGATCGTTCGGTTATAGTTTCAGACAAAATTTTGGCAGTATATTCCACTATAGAAATTATCCTTTTATAATCCATACTTGTGGGGCCAACAACTCCGATGGAACCTAAAACATTTTGATTGTTCCTGTAACTAGTCATGATTAGTGAACAACCCTGCAATTGTTCAAAGTCGTTTTCAATGCCAATAAAAATATGAACACCTTTTTGCCTCATTGAATCATCAAGGATTTTCATTATTTCGCTTTTCTGATTAAAAGCTTCAATTAGAGATCGTACTGAGGACTGCTTATGAAAATGTGAATCCAGCAACAGGTTCATCTGTCCGTCTATCAACATTTCGCCTGGATTATTTAGTTCAAAAGCTTTTTTACCCAGACGAACTGCTTGAGCTAAAAGATCGTGGTAGCGGTTTCGATCATCCACCAGGTATTGGTGTATCTTTTCTCTAATTTCCTGCATAGAATGATTTTTAAATTTTTCATTCAGGAATGAGGCTACTGAGTTAAGAAAATCTTGTGAATGGCTGTCCTTGACAAAAATAATCTTGTCACGGACCACACCTGCTTTTGTGACTAAAATCACTAAGATTCTGTCTTCACTAATTTTAATTAATTCAATCCGTTGCAAACGACTGACAGAAGCCTTGGGTGTACTCACTACACAGGCAAATTTGGTGAGATCTGCCAACAAGTGAACTGCCTCTGCCAAAATTCCTTCCACCTGCATTCCCTGTTCGGTGGAAACCAGAGTAATTTTTTGTTTTATCTGTTCAGGAACACTGCTTGGTGTAGACAAGGAATTGACGTAAAATCTGTAGGCTTTATCGGTAGGTACACGTCCTGCGGAGGTATGGGTCTGAATCAGAAAGCCCAATTCTGCAAGATCCGACATAATGTTGCGAATCGTAGCGGGTGAAAGCGTGACTCCAATCGATTTTGAAAGTGTACGTGAACCGATTGGCTCTGAAGATTGAATGTAATTTTCTATGATACTGATAAGCACTAACTGTGCACGTTCATTCAAAACCAAGTCTTCCAGTAATCCTCTTTTTCCGGTAACTGCTGCCTTTTTCCCCAAAAGAAAGTCTCCATGCACATTGTTAATTTTTTAGCACTCATTAGGTGGTAGTGCTAATAATTTAACATTTATTAGAGGCATAAGTCAAGCGAAAGATAAAACATGACAATATTAAGAGAATATTTGTCAGTTTAGTCAGGAAGGAAGAAAAAGCGACACCAGTGAATATTCTGAAAGATGATATACCAGCATCCAAAAAGATTTATAAGTGATTTCTCAACTTGCGGGATTCCAGGAACAAGTCTATGATGCCTCGATATTTTTGTTCAAGTTCGTCTTGTTCTCTAAATGATTGATTTTTTACTAATTTTAATTTAGAGTCTTGTGACTGGAAGGTGGAAATGTGTCTTAGAATCCAACCTTCCTTACTCAAATCGATAAAAAACATTTTTTTGGACTCACCTTCTTCTTGATCCGTGTAACTGAAACGTACCACTATTCGTCCCCGCTGTTCCCCTGTCCAGTAGTGTATAAACCCCAGTTCCGGATGTTCCAGATCTCCCTCAACAGCATTGGGCCAGTTTTCTTTTATTTTATCTTCTGAAATCTTATTCATTTTTTTTCATACAAAAAGTAATTGCTGAGCACTCTTACGAGTCTCCGGATCAGAAAATCGATAGACTGCCCGGTCCATAAAATAATGCATAAATCCGCTTGCAAGGCCAATTCCCACTAGAAATCTTTCCCAAGACGAATTTTGCAGCCATTCCATAAAAGAAGGGAAAAATTGTTCGCTGTAGCGTCCTCCAGCAGACACAGCTTCGATTTCCAGAAACGGAGTCATAAGAACAGAAAAAGTACAGAGGAGAAACAAAACCTTCCAGGGTTTCCAAAAAATATCAACTGAAGAGTCTCCTGTGAAACCGATTTCCGGATTTGTTTTTAAAGTTGTATCATTTCCAGCCATGTGAACCGTCAGCCCCAAAGCGACCATCCAGTGCTGAAGTGTCCACAGCATAAAAAACTGAAATGGTTCCAACTGATATGCGCCCATTACCATTACACCTATTCCAAGTATATATAAAATTCGTGGAAGTCCAGAATCATGTAGAAACGCATTACGAATCATGAAAATAGTGATTCCTGCAACGAGCAAAGTTCCAAGTCGCAACAAAAGTGGAATTCCTTCAAAAACCCAATCTCCTGTTAGCAAGGGCAAAAAATTCTTTTCCTGTAAAAACGACGTCCCATGCAACAGTTCGGCAATCAAAACCAAACCGCCTCCAACTCCCCAACAATACCACCTATCCCGCTTATTGGACAATGGTGCAGATTTGGAATTCCAGCGGTGATGATAGAGTCGTAGGAGGCCGTAGTGCTGTGCCGCAAAGTGATGCATTCCCCAAGCGAAGTCCAGTAAAATCATCCCTAATATTCTTACAGAAACCGGGACCGGTAAAACCGACTCTGGAATAAACAGCACAGCAAAAACAACCGATACAAGCAGAAGCGGAATAAACACAAAACGCCCCTGCTGATTTTTGAGAAGAGGATGGTAAGCCTGTGTTCTCCATGCCAAATAAAATGAACTGAAGCGGTGTGAAATCCAGAAAAGGAATACTCCTGCGGCATAAAACATTTCCTGTACAGGCAAGTCACTGGTCGTGAGCATCAGGAAGGTCAACCATAGTCCTGAGTGCAGCCAGAATACATCCCAGGCAGGTGACCTGACCCAGCTATTTTCTTTAACACCTACTGTCAGACTTGGGGGAAATTGACAAATTTTTCTGAGTAATGATAATCCCACTGATTCATGCAAAAGAATGAAATTTCAAACTACAGTTATAGTAATGAGTAACACCTAAGTATCTCATATTTACCATGTTGTCTCAAGTGCTGAACTTTGATGAATGGAAGCCCTCAAAAGGACTCAAAAGGAAAAAAGAGGATAAGGAATAAAAAACAAAAAACCGCGCCTCAAGACCAGACAAAGGGTAGTTAGCCCAACCTACTAGCGCGGTTGTGAAGAGAGGATTATTCGGAGACGCCGAATTTCCCTTTAGGACCATGTGATCCGTCACTCATACGAGAGTAAATGGAATTAGCCTCATCCTGGGTGATGCGCCCTTCATCTGCAGCATTTTTAACGATTTGCACCATTTTGGCGTGCATCGATGACTGTAACTTATCAAAGTTAATTTCATACTTTTGCAAGAGTGCCCGCATGGAATACGTCTTTGTCTCCTGCTCAATTTGCTCAGCGGTCATCCCGCTTAGCTCAACAAGAACTTCTGTTTGAGCTTTTTGCATTTCATCACGGAACAAACGCCCTGGTCCCATCATACCCATCATTTCTGGACCACCGGACATTCCTCTACGATATCCACGCTGATGCATTCCGGGGAAATGATCCCGATTGGTTTGTCCCCAGTGTTCGTGTCGGCCTTCTTGCCCGTGCTGGGACATTCCTTAACCATGGCCATACATACCACCATGCCCTTCTCCAGCCCATCCATGTGCCAGAGCAATACCACCGGCTAAAACACTTGCGCCGATTATTCCACCAAACATTATTTTGACTAACTTTCTCATACTACCTCTATTAATTAGCGGTTAAATTTAATTACGTAAAAAGACACCATGTCTTTAAACTTGATTCCAGTTTATCAAGTCAATGTGAAGGAAATTTGAAGAAATTATGGGAAAGTTGTGAATAAATTTAAATAATATAAATTGTTTTTACGTTATATACCTATTTACAATTATCTGATTGAATATTTTTGTGAAAGGAATCAAAAAGAGGCGCAAATCAATAAAATGTTTAAATGTAATAGTATTATTGTCTGGAAGAACGCTCTGATCTTTATTCTGTCATCAGTTTTGTCCGAAATGTATATTACACGTTAAAAGAAGATTATCCGGAATTCATTTGGTGTGTTTATAAAAACCAAAGGGTCCTCAACAACAAAGTAAAATATTGGTTTTATGAAAAAACTTCAAAATAGCAGAGCAGGACAGAAACAAAAAAAAAGACAAACTCAGCCTAAAAGCAAAGAACCGCTTTGGTTGTGGGTCGGCCTAATAATTACAATAATCATGGGAGCAGGTGCATATTTTTATTATCAGTCTACGGATTCTCTTTCCGCAACTGCTACTCCAGAAAAAATTGCACTTGGAGAAAAACTATTTACAGAAAATTGTTTGAGTTGCCACGGCTCCGGTGCAAGAGGTGAAAATCCAGCTCAATCCCGTGGTGGACAAAAAGCCGATGGAAGTTACCTCGCTCCGGCCTTAAACGGTACAGGACACGCCTGGCATCATCCGAATGAAATGCTTTTCTCTACTATAAAGGACGGCTCCATCGCAAAAGATTCACCTATGCGGGGATTCAAGGATAAATTATCAGATGATGATATTGTCGCGGTACTTCAATATATTAAATCCTTGTGGCCGGATGAAATTCAAGTGAGGCATGCTATGCGTCCCTAAAAAATTAAAGATAAAATGATGTAGTGTAAAAATTTGAAAACCGTGTCATTGCTTACGCAGCGAGAAATCTTGTAGAGTTGATTTTAGCGGTTTTTCGAGACAGTCAATATAATGCAGTAGTTGTAACATGAAAATGTGAATTAAATTTGAAGATCTTAAATAACTTGCGAATGCCAGGTTTTTTTAGCATGCTTGCTTTCAGTTTTTTTATACATTTTGAATAATATTATGCATCATTATTTTGCTTACGGATCCAACATGAGTGCCAGACGTATCCGGCACAGGCTAGGCTGGGCACCTTCTAGAATTGCAACAATTCTACCTGATTACCAACTCGCCTTTGACAAACAGTCAAATGATGGCGGAAAAGCGAACATTCAATTCTCTTCCGGAAATAATGTGGAAGGTGTTCTCTATTTTGTTAAAGAGGAAGATCTAGTGGTGTTGGATGAATACGAAGGTGTAGCTGACCAGCAGTACGTTCGTCATGAAATAGAAGTCCAGGATCGCGCCGGCCACCTGATGCCGGCTGTGGCATATGTTGCCCTCAATACAGGAAAAGAATCTCGTCCAACCAGAGAATACCTGAATTTTCTACTTGAAGGTGAACATCTGCTAAGTCCGGAGTATGTCACAAAACTTGAAGAAATTGCGACTCTCTAAAGAAATATTTTGGTAGAATCCAGTCTTGATTCGTGTGAACTTGACTCTAAAGGTATGCTAGAAACTTTGGACAAAAAAACCATTAGCTATTGAAAGCGGTTTGGATGATAAGTCTGATCCCATTCACATCGCTCATCCCAATCATTGCGTGAGGCACATGCTGTAGGAGGCGGACGATAAATACAGTAATAGTTTTTTCCTCCAGGAAGATCAGTTACTATTGGCACTTTATAAGTCCTACCATCCTCAAAGGTTGCCCAAAATCCCCAGGAAGTTGTCCTAATCCTTCTGAGTTTAACTCGACGTGAAGGTGAAATGTACTGATAATAAGGATCAGAATACACCAATGCGCATAGTTCAAGTACTCTTTGCTGACTACCTGTAGGATAAGAATAGTTGGGACCAATCTCCTTACTACTACAGGCTCCAAGTCCAATTCCCAAAAACAGCACTACTACTACAAAATAATGAAAATTGTAAATTCGTAAAATAAATTTCAATTCAACACTAACATTTTTCTTTAGTATCAACATGTTTCCGTGTTCACACACTGAATTTATTTTAATTTGATAATAATACGGAACAGTAGTCATCAGAATTAATAATAATCTGTCCGGAAAACTGGTTGAAACAATTCCTTTCTGTGGGCACAAACTGGATCTGCACTACAGGAAGAACAGTCTGGCTCACTCATTTCCGGACATCTTTTGCGCGAAAAAAAGAAATATTCATCTACTGTTGCCATCGTTCGTCCGGAAAGATCCGGAAGTTTCTCTACTGCCTGATAAGCAGCAAAGCGGATCTCCCTCTCTTCACTTGCAGATACCAACTCTCTTCTTTCCAGTTTTTCACGTAATATTTCATCTCTCACGTCCAGCATCCCCATACGCAGATTTGATCTCATGCAGTGGTAATCTACAATCGGCGGAAGTGATTCCATCTTTCCAAATTCAAAATATTTTTCCGGTCGGTTGTTCAGAATCATCGCCAGCAAAGCACTCTTTTTACGTAAAGGGTCTTCACGATAACCCCCGACGTGATCCAGTTTAGCCAGGAAAGTTGCCAGGGGACGTTTAGATTTAGAAGCTGATTTTAAAATACTTTGAGGTGTCCAACCGAGTTCAAGCATGGTTTTACCGTAACGCTTAGCTGCATCCAGATGAAGTTCCAGAACCGGCATAACATCTTCTTTATTGTCTGAAAGGAATAATTGGCGCAGCTCATTTAATGTCAACTCCGCCTGCCGTTCTGCTAAAAAAAAGTTTGGATCCTCATCCAGCTTTTGTTTGTAGGCCATAAAAAGATAAAAAGCACCTTTCAGTTCATTTCCGCCGATTTCACTTATTAACGGTAAATGGTAATGCTTTTCTCTGCTGGACCAAAAACTAAACTGCTGCAGTACAGTGACAAAGAAATATTCTACTGTCAATGGATGAGTGAGAGGGGGCAGTGTGGAATCAATGAAATTATAAGGCTTTTCCGCCTCAAATCCGGAAATCAATTTTGCCGTTTGTTGAACTTGATCATGATTTACAAGCACACGAGCATTGATTTTATTTGTTCTTATTTTTGATTTTATATATAGTTTTTCAGGACCAACTGCTTTAATTACTTCAGAAGCCAATACAGAGGCAGACATTGCCGCTTTTACAGGATGCTCACCCTGTGCAATTCCTGATATTGTTGCTCCACAAAATGCATCTCCTGCACCCGTAGGGTCTAACACATTTACTTGTTTTGGATCCAACAGATATTGATATTCACCAAGAAAAACCGAGGCTCCATTTTTGCCTTTTGTGACAAAAATATGTTTTCCGGTTGCGAACCTGAATTCAGTGTTTTCAGGAAAAACTGCATTAGCTTCTTCCTCATTCATGAAAAAAATATCTGAAGCCTGAATAACGTCTTTTACCAACTCAGGTTCCTGTTCAATCAAGGGTTTACCAGTTCCTGCCGAAATAAGTTCTGCATTCCGTTTACGACAAATATTGATAAACTCCAATTGCTTGATTGTATTTCCCAAAGGGACAAGATGCACCAGATCATATTCAGAAAAATCATCTGGCAAATCTTCTGCTGTCATCGCTCCTTCCGCTCCAAAAAATGAGCGTTTATATTTTGTTTCTCCATTAGCATGAACGATGTGGAATCTTGGTAATTCGTCAGGACTGACCTCCGGACCAATCCATTTTACGTGTGCCGAAAATTCTAAGAGCGTTGCTGGGACAGGGGACGGAAACGGTGCTAACAGTGTTACATCTGCTCCACTTTTGGCAGCCGCCAGTGCGGTATATAGTCCAGCACCTCCGGGAGAAGAATGGTCTTTTCCTTTAATAGTGAGGGTATCAAGTGAGGATCCTCCAATGACGAGAATTTTTGCGGATTTATTAATCGTTGTCATGCTCCAACATTTTATATCTGAAGCTTCAGGAATGAGCGCACCTTGTCAGGAAAATCTGTAAACACTCCATCCACTTTTGCCTGTTTGAACATAATATCCAGCAGTTCTTCAAATGAACTGCTGAAGCCTGGTAAGGCATCTGACCGAATGGTATAAGGAAAAACCTTCATTCCCAGACTCTGTGCATCGGAAACCAGTGAAGTCAACTCAGGATTGCCAAAAAAACTATTGCCACCTACTATTTGCTTTATCCATGGGCCAATACCGTCTGCATATGCGGCAACCTCCGCCAGACCTTCTGCAGTAAGCAGACGGTTAAAATCCGTTTCTGAAAGCCTCCAGCGATTTTCCCCAATCAGTTGGACCAGTTTGAGCTTTGTTTCAAATTCTAGACGCAGCCTTTTCAGTTCATTTGCACTGAATGATTGTACGTAAACCCGGTCTTTTGCCGTTTTATAACCATAGTGCTCTAGAAGTTTCATAACAACTGCTGAAAGATCTTTTCCTTCCTGACGATGCCATTCTGGATCTTTGAGTTCAACAAACAAACCCACGTTACGCCCGGTACTTTTGTTCATGCCCTGAATAAGTTCTATTTCCTCCTGCAGGGTGATTATTTTAAAAAGAGCTGACTTTCCGGGAAAACGCCGAGGGTATTTTGATTCAGTCCCGGAACGATTGCCACGTTCACGTACACTAAGTTTTTTTAGTTCTGCAAGTGTGAAATCAATGGCGTAGAAGAGGCCGTTTTTACGGTTTCGTCCGGGGAAAAGATTGTTTACGTTTGTCGTGGCATCAAGAGTAAGATCATGCAAAACTACAGGCTGATTGTCTTGGGTGAGAATCACGTCCTGCTCAATGAAATCCGCCCCCAGTCCATGGGCGAGTGCGACTGCAGCCAGCGTGTGTTCAGGAAGGTAGCCCGATGCGCCTCTGTGGGCTATTACAAGCGGAGATTGGGATTTAAGTTCCTGCCCTGAAATACCTGTTTTCCACAAGATCAAAGTCAGAAAGACAAGTATAATTCTTTTTTGCATCTTCTGCTTTATGTCATGGTGTGAGAAGGGGGACTCGAACCCGATATCCCTGCAATTGCAAGGCTCGGGGAGCACGGCTCCCCATTTGTCTGCATTTTTGCCTGCATTCAGAATCAATTTATCCATATAATCGCTTAGAAACTGACTTCCCAGTCTCCAAAGTTTCTTCCGCACTAAGGTGCGAATATCTCTCTGTACTGGCAGAATATTGGTGTCACACCACCTTGATCTCCTTTAAGAATCTCCTAATAATTTTTCATAATGTTAAAACTACTTTAATTTTTTTATCTGTTCCAACTTTTCGTTTATTTTCTTTGAAATTAATGATATCCATTTTTTAAATAAGAACTGATTTGGTATTCCATCTGAATAAGGACGCAAAGAATTTGGTTGAAATAAAAGAGCTACTGCATTCGATAATTCTGAAAATAGTGTATACATTGCATTAGATTGCAAATCTTGTCTTTCTAATCGTCCAGTCAACTTAGGGTACTCATGAGTAAAGAATTGATAATAATCGTCTGGGAAAAAATTAGATAGTTTCTTCACATCATTAGTTGCTTTATCAAAATCTTGATCGGAGGTATATAGTGTTGCCAATGATAGTAATAAAGATGGATTAAGATTAGTATGAAAGCTTCCTAATATTCCACAAAACTTTGGATATCGAGCTAAATTATCAAAAGAAGAGTGTTCTTCTCGCAGTGATGAATGGACTGCTTGGTCTAAGAGTACTGAAAAATAGTAACAAAATAGAAATTGGATTCTATTTTCGATTTGTTTAAATTTTTTTGCTGCTTTACCAAACTCTCCATGGGTAATTTTATTATCTGGAACCAATGATACGATTGATATTCTATTTTCACAGAGATAATCACCTGATAGGTTTTTCAGATCATATCCAAAGTTTTCTTTATAATATACCAATACATCCATTCTATTACCCAAAAAATAAAGCAAATGAATATTGAAAAAGTTCTAAATTACTGTTTTCGAGCTGGTTTTTCTATATAGCAGACCAGTTGCCTGGTCTATAAATATATTCTCCCTGGTTGGATGAGGCTTCCACTTTTCCATATCTCTCCTTTCTATTTGTCTGCATTTTGTCTGCATTCAAGTGCTTTGTCTGCATTTGTCTGCATGGTTTTCGGGGCTAAGTGACTGATATTATGTGCGAGAGGGGGGACTCGAACCCCCACACCTTTCGGCACCAGATCCTAAATCTGGCGTGTCTACCAATTCCACCACTCT
>JYMV01025378.1_pt1 | contig 32467 bp, 27 predicted proteins | sample 338911 | NCBI WGS metagenome assembly JYMV01 (sample SAMN03354496, study PRJNA234377) | hydrothermal vent metagenome | biome: Deep sea; feature: Hydrothermal plumes at the Eastern Lau Spreading Center, Western Pacific Ocean; material: Seawater | place: Tonga | collected 2009 | depth 2000 m m
CTGACAAAGTTACTGGATCGACTGCGCATCTATGTGATGCGGGCGAATGTAACATTTACTTTCGAGAACGATACGACCGTGTTGGGTCTCAGCGGCATGGGTTTTGACAGTCCTATCGGTCCTATTCATGCATTGTCGAATTTTCCTGAACGGTCACTTTACGAACTCAAACCTTGCTATTTTCTTCGAGAACGCGGTGATCCCGCGTACGGCCTTATCCTTGCGCCTACGGACACGGCTATCAGGTTATGGGAGGACACATCCAGCGATGTCATGCGATGCGATGCCGATCAATGGATCTTATTGGAAATTCGTGCCGGCAATCCTCGAGTCACCGACAAAACCAGTGAGCGATTTATCCCCCAGACTCTGAATCTTGATCTGATCAATGCGGTGAGTTTTAACAAAGGCTGTTACCCGGGCCAAGAAATCGTAGCCCGCGTCCGCTATCGCAGTCGCCCTAAACATCGCATGATTCGTGTGGGGGTATCGCACCGTGTCGCGGCACAGGTAGGCGATCCGGTTTTTCTCCCCGGTAAGGAACAACGGGTGGGCGAAGTCGTCGCACATGCCCACACAATGGATCACACACAAGGCGAGATGCTCATCTCTATGGGGGTGGCTGCATTAGACGCGCCGCACTACCATTTGGGCAACGAAACCAGTCAGCTGACCCGTTTGTCGCTACCTTACGATCTCACTGACGCTGAGCCCACGAAAACAGGCTAACCCCAACATCGATCTACTGCGGGATGATCCGTATAAACGTTTCCCCAGGTTTGATTAAACCCAGTTCCGAGCGCGCTTTTTCCTCGATTGCGCCCAAGCGGCTTTTTATGTCGATCACTTCGGCGTGTAACCGATCATTGCGTTCGCGCAATTGTTGGTTGTCTTGTTCAAGATGTGTCAGTTGATCTTGGAGAAAAAATAGATCGAACACATTATGCCGACCTGCCCACAAGGCATACTGAAGGACCACCAACAATAACGTCAAAACAAGGATGATCATTCGCCCACCCATTCTGACACTTACTCACCTGTGATCCGAGTCAAACCTGGCACACCTCTTCTGAGGTCTTCGTTCACTGGCGGGCGCGCCCTCCACTACCTGCCAATGCGCCAAGCCCCGGGTAACTTCCATGCCCATCCAATTCACGCTCTATCTCGAGAAGCCGATTGTATTTCGCCACCCGCTCGGAACGACACAGGGATCCCGTCTTGATCTGTCCAGCCCCAGTCGCCACGGCGAGGTCCGCTATAGTCGTATCCTCTGTCTCACCTGACCGATGGGATATCGTAATACCAAAACCCGCCTCTTGCGCCATCTCGATCGCGTCCAGTGTTTCACTCAACGTACCAATCTGGTTTGGTTTAATTAAGATGGCGTTGGCAGCATTCATCCTAATTCCCTTGCCCAAGCGTTCTTTATTCGTAACGAACAAATCGTCACCCGTCAATTGAACTCGGTCACCCAAACACGAAGTCAAAGCAATCCAACCCGCCCAATCATCCTCAGCCATGCCATCTTCGATGGTCACCAGCGGAAATCGATCGCACCACTTTTTAAGATAAGCCACCATCCCTGCGGCATCCAGGGATAAACCTTCTGCATTGAGTCGATAGCAGTTGTCATGGTAGATCTCAGTACTGGCAACGTCGAGGCCTAACACTATATCAGTGCCTAATTGATAACCCGCTTCCACGACGGCGTCCGACACCACCTCAATGCACGCCAGATTAGACTCAAGATTAGGAGCAAATCCCCCTTCATCACCCACCGCGGTCACCATTCCTTCGCGAGTAAGCATACCCTTCAGTGAATGGAAGACCTCGGCACCCATGCGGATCGCTTCGGCGAAGCATGCCGCTCCCACCGGCAGGATCATGAACTCCTGAAAGTCGATTCCATTGGTCGCATGGGCTCCACCGTTCAATATATTAATTTGCGGCACGGGCATGACCCATTTTGAGGACGCCCGCCCGCACAACTCTCGCAGATAAACATACAACGGACGATCTGCGACTTGCGCGGCTGCACGAGCCGTCGCGAGCGAAGCCGCTAAAATCGCATTCGCTCCCAACCGCCCCTTGTTCGGCGAACCATCAAGCTCGATCAAGTGATTATCGATCACGCGTTGTTGAAGCGGATCACAGCCTATCAGGCGGCGGGCAATTTCGCCTTCGACATACTGAACAGCATGCGTCACTCCCTGGCCATGAAAGCGCGACGGATCCTGGTCTCTTAATTCAACCGCTTCAAAGGAACCGGTCGACGCGCCCGAGGGGACCATGGCGACCCCTCGATGACCGCTATCGAGATGCACTGCTGCCCTGACCGTCGGATTGCCTCTTGAGTCCAAAATCTCCAATGCGGTCAATCCGACAATTTTGGTCATGCCAGATTCGCTTTTACGGTCCTGTCAATTGCTTTCAACTCGTGTAGTAACGGTTCCAAGTCGTCGAGTTTAAGCGAATTGGGTCCGTCACTTAGAGCGTTATCGGGGTCCGGATGCACCTCCATGAAAACGCCCGAAATCCGCGCCGCAACGGCCGCACGTGCGAGAACAGAGACAAACCTGCGTTCACCAGAAGAGTGTGTTCCCCCAGCCCCTGGAAGTTGCACCGAATGGGTCGCATCGAATACCACCGGCAAGCCGGTCTCCGCCATGATGTCGAGCGAACGCATGTCGACGACGAGGTTGTTGTAACCAAAACTGCTCCCCCGCTCGCATAACCAAATCTTCTCCGCGCCCGCTTCGCGGGCCTTTTTGGCCACTGCCGCCATCTCGTGCGGAGAGAGGAATTGACCCTTCTTGATATTTAAACACTTACCAGTGCGGGCGGCGGCTTGAATGAGGTCTGTTTGTCGACACAGGAAAGCGGGGATTTGGAGCACATCCACCACCTCTGCCACTTGAGGCACCTGTTCTGGAGAGTGAACGTCTGTCAAGATTGGCAACTTGGTTTCCGAACGAATTTCCGACAGGATATCCAACCCCTCGACCAGTCCCGGACCACGATACGATGACTCGGACGTTCGGTTGGCCTTATCAAAGGACGCTTTGAAAATCAATAGAAGGTCCAGCGAAGTCGCCACCTTGGCAAGGTGCCGGGCAATAGCCATCGCATCGTTCCGCGACTCAATAACGCAAGGGCCTGCGATGACAAACAGGGGTTGATGCCGACCGAGTGGCCTGTCATCGATCATCAGTCGCTGCCCGCCTGTGACCGTGACCGGCTGCTATCCTGGTAGTCGAGCGCTGCACGGACATAACCGGTGAACAGCGGGTGGCCGTCTCTAGGTGTCGATTTGAATTCCGGATGGAACTGACAAGCTACAAACCAGTCATGGTCACTCCTCTCCACAATCTCGACTAATCCATCACCCGATCGCCCTGCAATGCAGAGCCCATGCTTCTTCAAGATCGCAACATAGGCCTCGTTGACCTCATAACGATGTCGATGTCGTTCGAAGATGTTGTTGGTTTGATACAAACCCGCAACGATTGAATCATCTTCCAGTACACACTCCTGCGCTCCCAATCGCATTGTGCCACCCACATCAACTGTGTCATCCCGCTTTTCCACCAAGCCGTGGTCTGTCATCCACTCAGTGACCAGAGCGATCACCGGATCCGCGCAATCGGAGACAAACTCCGTGCTGTGCGCGCCGGTCAGGCCCGCCTGATGTCGAGCACACTCAATCACCGCAATCTGCAGACCCAGGCAAATACCGAGGTAAGGAATCTGCCGCTCTCGAGCGTATCGAACCGCTGCAATCATTCCCTCTATACCGCGCCCACCAAATCCCCCCGGAATGAGAATGGCATCGACGCCATCGAATGGCTCACTCTCTCCCTCGATAAGATTTTCTGAATCTACATAACGCACAGTTACCTTGCACTCGTTACGGATGCCCGCATGAACCAACGCCTCTGACAGCGATTTGTAGGAGTCGGCCAACGCCACGTACTTGCCTACCATAGCGATCGTTACTTCCCGCTTCGTCGATTCCATGACTTCAATGACATGATCCCATTCACTCAAATCTGCCGGCGAACCTGACAATTTAAGGTGGTTGATGACGATCTCGTCCAGGCCTTGCTCGTGATAAAGCCGGGGAATCGAATAGATGTTGTCGACATCTCGCGCCGAGATTACTGCGTCTTCTGGCACATTGGTAAAAAGTGCTATTTTTCGACGCTCCTCATCCGGCAATGAATGACTTACCCTGCACAACACAACGTCCGGCTGTATGCCGATACTGCGCAATTCCTTGACAGAATGTTGTGTTGGTTTGGTCTTTATCTCACCCGTAGTCTTAAGTTCAGGAACCAGCGTTAGGTGAAGGAAAATCGTGTTGTCACGCCCCAGCTCCATCCGCATCTGGCGAATCGCCTCAAGGAAGGGCAGCGATTCGATATCACCGACAGTCCCCCCGATCTCGACTAGCGCCACATCGTAGCCCGTGGTCGCCTCGACAATACACCGTTTTATTTCATTCGTAATGTGGGGAATAACTTGCACCGTTCCCCCGAGATACTCGCCACGCCGCTCTTTACGGATGACTTGATCATAAATTTGACCGGTGGTGAAGTTGTTTGTTCGATTCATCGTTGTTCGAACAAAACGCTCATAATGGCCTAGATCCAGATCGGTCTCTGCTCCGTCATCTGTCACAAACACCTCGCCGTGCTGAAACGGACTCATGGTGCCTGGGTCGACATTGATATAGGGGTCCAGCTTGATCAACGTAACGAGAAACCCGCGAGACTCAAGCAACGCTCCCAACGATGCCGAAGAAAGCCCCTTACCTAACGACGACACAACGCCGCCTGAAACAAACGCGTATTTAGTCATAATGCCGTCGACCGGTGTCGAGAGAGGGTGAACAAGACTGCCGCACCGAATGAATTTGCCTCGCGCCGTTGCTTATGCGAAAGGGGCATCCATCACTATATTTTTCCGGCATGACGGATGAGTAGGCTACCACCTCCGTCACCCAAGAACAATAACGACGCGACTTTAGGGATCACAGCGGCCCGCCGTCTCTACGAAGCAGGAGGTCTTCGAGACAAATTTCGACCCCCTCGTGTCCCGCTGCTGCCGCAAAACCGTCAACCAATACCACACCGGGTATACCAATCGCCACACCATCTCGAGAGATCATCGGCAATCGTCTGCGCTCCCAGGGCGGAATGCGACTTTCCTGAAAAATATTCCTAAGGCGCCTTCGATGTTGGCCACCGGTCGGTTTTAGTCTCACCCGTCGCCGTAGCCAGGACAGCTCGAGACGAGTTGACCACTCGGGTTTAAGCCGTAAAGACCCCTCGTTACTAACGCGGGCATGGAGTCGAAGTCCCACGCCAGGACATTGAATCGGGATGTGGGTAGTCCAACTGATGGAGTCAGGCAAGGGTCCCATTAATTGACGGGGCAAGAGATATAAATACGCTCGAAAGCGGCGAAATTCGGCATCAGGCCAGGCGACCCGCACGTTACCATCGCCACGCGCTAAATTGGCCTGTCGCCATAGTTCATCCAACCGCTTGGTGCCTGGTGGTTGATAACCGTTGCGAGACATCCAATACCGCAACAAATTAAAGCGCCGCCCGACCGATAACCCCTCAAGACGTACAACTCCCATACAGCCGTGGTGACCCAGACAGCAATTGGCCGCGGGCTCCCATAATTCATCATAGTCCTGACGTGCGATCTCCTCGAGCAATGCATGGGCATGACGGAGATGTCTAGCAGCACGATCGATGCTGCGACCACTGGCAGGCCAGCGCGCCGCCAAAGGGCGGATGATTTCGTGTCGGAGAAAATTTCTGTCGTAACGACGATCCTCATTGCTGGGATCGGTGACCCACGATAATCCCTGCTCAGTCGCGTAGGCGGTAATATCGGAGCGGCTACAGCCAAGAAAAGGTCGCGCAAGAACACCCGACCCGAACGGTCGTTCAGGCTGAATTCCGCCCAACCCGTGGACTCCGCTGCCGCGAAGCAATCGGTAAAGGACTGTTTCAACCTGATCATCTCGGTGATGCGCCGTCACCAAAACATCACCAGGCTGTATCAGACTTTCAAACCACGCGTATCTCGCGTTACGGTACGCCGCTTCGTCCAGATGGTCCCGTGTCGCCGGTGTCAGTACGGTTTTGCAAATATGGATGCCCCATTGATTGCAAACCTTCACACAGTGCATTGCCCATCCGCCCGACCCTGCTTGAATCGAATGATCCACATGCAAGGCAAGCAGTCGATGCGGCGGTAGTTGTTGGCTCAGTGCATGTAGTAATACGGTCGAATCCACACCGCCACTGAAGGCCACCAGCACACGGACTCCAACGTAACGTTGAACAAAGCGCCCGAGCGCACCCTCTAGCGAATCCTGCCTACGATCTGTCGTAGCCACTCAACAACGCCCTCAGCTACCCTGCTTAAACTGTCCATAAGACATTAGCCGCCGATATCTGGTGTCTAGGATATGTTCGATTGGTCGGGCGTCCAATTCATCAAAATGTCGTATGACGACGGCACGCAGTGTCACTGCCATTTCATTCGGGTTTCGATGAGCGCCCCCATGGGGTTCCATAATAATCTCATCAACCACCGCTTTTTCAGTTAGATCCTTGGACGTCAACTTTAACGCCTGGGCTGCCTCCTCAGCTTTATCAGCACTCTTCCACAGAATCGAAGCACAGCCTTCTGGCGAAATCACTGAATAGGTCGAATATTCCAACATCAACAAGCGGTCGCAGATGCCAATCGCCAACGCACCGCCAGACCCACCCTCGCCAATAATCACTGACACAATCGGTACCTTTAACCCGGTCATAATCGACAAACTGCTGGCGATCGCCTCACTTTGCCCTCGTTCCTCGGCATCGACTCCTGGATAAGCACCCGGTGTATCAATCAGTGTTAGAAGCGGCAACCCAAATCGTTCAGCAATACGCATCACCCGCTGTGCCTTACGATATCCCTCCGGCTTTGGCATACCAAAATTACGGTATAGTTTCTCTGTCGTGTCGCGACCCTTTTGCTGCCCAATCACCGCGATGCGTCGCCCATCTATATTTCCTAGTCCCGCGACGATCGCGTGATCGTCACCGAACATTCGATCACCATGGAGTTCAACGAAATTATCCATAAGTGTTGGAATGTAATCCAGCGTGAAAGGCCGTCCAGGATGCCTCGCCAACTGGGTGATCTGCCAGGGCGTTAACGCTGAGAAAATAGTTTCTGTTAGTTTGCTACTCTTTGTTTCAAGGCGTTTGATGTCCTCATCAAAATTAAGGTCCTTGTCCGAGTTCACTCGCCGCAGTTCATTGATCTGTTCTTCCAACTCACCGATAGGCTGCTCAAAGCTAAGGTAACGACGATCAATAGATCCCAGTGTCTGCCTGTCAGATTCGAATGAACTCATTAAAGTGAGGCTCCTTTATCGGCTTGCCGCGCAATCAAGATGCGTCGGTCATAGATCAACCCGATCGACTGCGCCGGAATAGAAGTGTGGAGGGCTTCCAACAAGTCGTTTGAGACTCGAATACCCCACGCCTCATTCAAATTAAGCGCCACGCTGTCCCCATCACGGTTGACGTACTCGATTAATACACGAGTGTTCCCGCCGCGATATCTTGCTAACAAATCTTGCAGAGCAGGAACAAATTGTTGTGGGTCGCAGCCTTTTGATATGTGCAAACACAGTTTAGCCAGGCGCTGTTCGCGCACCTCTTCCATCGGAGCTACCGCCGATGCCTTAATCTGGAGATCCCCTGTTCGATCGTCGGTCGCAGTCACGCCCTCGACCAATAACAATACACTCGCGTCCAGTTGGCTTTTATGCGCCATATAGAGCTCTGCCTCAAGGACAACGTCAACCTGGCCTGATCGATCTGCCAGCGTGACGAATGCCCCTCGGTTGCCCCTTCTGGTGGTAAATGTGCGAGTGGCTATGGGCAAACCTGCCAGCGAAATAGGGCGTTCTGGATCGGCAACGATCGATGAAATCTCACCCTCTGTCAGTTGGGCCAGGTCTGTTTGATATTCATCTACTGGATGGCCGGTCAGGTAAAGGCCCAGACATTCATACTCTCTCCGTAAGCGTTTGGTATTGGACCAGCGGACGATGGGCCGATGCTGCGCCTTAACCGCGCCCGGGGACTCCAAACCAAACATATCGTCCTGGCCAGAACGACTGTTGTCATGTGCTTGTTCCGCGGCGCATTGTGCTTCCTGCAGCTGTGCGCCCAATGCCCCGCGATCCTCCCCCAGGCAATCAAATGCACCCGAGCCAATCAATGCGTCACACGCTCGATTATTAACTTTATGCCCCTCCACCCGTTTGCAGAAGTCGTAAAGATCCAGGTACTTGCCATTCGTCAATCGCTCTTCCATGACGACATCGATTGCCTTTTCACCAACCCCTTTTATAGCGCCCAAACCGTAAAGTAGCTGTTTGGGGCCCGCAACAGAAAAATGAAAGGTCGATACATTGATATTCGGTGGGAGCACCTCAAGGCCTGACCGGACACTTTCGATAATTAAGGTTTGCACCTTGTCCGTCTTGTCCATGTCAGCGGAAAGCGAAGCAGCCATAAATTCTGCTGGATAATGCGCCTTCAAGTAAGCCGTTCTATACGCCAACAAGGCGTAAGCTACAGAATGCGATTTATTAAAACCGTAACCAGCAAAGTGCTCCATCAAATCAAAAATGTGGTTGGCTACCCGTGTATCTACGCCCCGCTCAATCGCACCTTCAAGGAAAACGCCCCGCTGTTGGTTCATTTCCTCCGCATCTTTTTTACCCATTGCACGACGTAGCACGTCGGCTGCCCCAAGCGTGTAGCCAGCAAGCTCCTGAGCAATTCGCATAACCTGTTCTTGATACAGAATCACACCATAAGTAGCAGCGAGAATGGGTTCGAGCCCTGGGTGATGATATCTAACGACTTCCCGGCCTTGCTTCCTATTAATGAAGTCATCCACCATTCCTGACTGCAACGGTCCCGGTCGAAACAACGCCACCAATGCAATTAAATCTTCGAAAGAACTCGGCTGCAGCCGACGAATGAGATCCTGCATGCCCCGAGATTCCAATTGAAAGAGGCCGATCGCGCGCCCGGACCGAATCAAATCAAAGGTCAGGCCGTCATCCAGGGCTAAGGCTTCAACATTTAACCCATCACCTTTGCCCGCATTACGCGAATTGACAGCCAATACCGTCCAGTCGATCACCGTTAGTGTCCGCAGCCCGAGAAAGTCAAATTTGACCAGGCCTAACGATTCAAGATCGTCTTTATCACATTGGGTGACCGCCTGACTCATCCCCCTTTCCCAATAGAGCGCGGTATAAGCGGTTAGTGGTTGTGGCGCGATCACCAACCCCCCTGCGTGTTTGCCCGGGTTTCTAGCCAGCCCCTCGAGCAGTTTTCCATTACTGATGAGCTGGTTAACCTCTGGGTCGTCCTTGCATCGACGGGCCAACTCCGCGCTCTGAATTAACGCTTTATCCAACGTCATTCCCACTTCAAAGGGAACCATCTTTGCGACAGCATCACAGAATCCATAACTGTGCCCCATCACACGTCCTACATCCCTGACCACCGCGCGGGCCGCGAGGGTATTAAAGGTGATGATTTGTGCCACTCGATCACGCCCGTACTGCTTGGCAACGTAGTCAATCACCTCATCTCTGCCATTCATGCAAAAATCAATATCGAAATCCGGTAATGACACCCTCTCCGGATTTAGGAATCGTTCAAAAAGAAGGTCATAGCGAATCGGATCAATCTCGGTGATGCCAAGCGCCCAGGCTACCAATGATCCGGCCCCCGAGCCCCGCCCTGGCCCAACAGGAATTTTTCGCTCCCGAGCCCAGTGGATAAATTCTGCAACCACAAGAAAGTAATCAGCAAACCCCATGGCCAGTATCGTCTCAACTTCACTGTTCAGCCGATCTAGATAGTTTGGAGGGATCTCATCGCGCACTACCCCTCGCGCTGGGGCCACTTGTTGTAAGCGCCTCGCCAGACCCAGCCGAGAGTCTTTCTTTAGGCACAGACCCGTGTCCTCGCCCTCAGCGCCCTTGAACGCTGGCATGTGAGTACCCTGAAGATCCAGAAATACATTACATCGCCTGGCAATTTGAACTGCATTTTCGAGCGCGTCCGGCACATCTGCAAATAGCCGAGTCATTTGCGACGTCGAACGGAGCCACTGTTCGCGACCGAATCGTCGGGGTCGCCTGGCGTCCCCCAATCGCGATCCCTCGTGTATACAAACTCGAATTTCGTGCGCATCAAATTCATCCGCGCCCAGAAAACGAACCGGATTGGTTGCTACCACAGGCGCTGAGTGGATACTCGCGAAAGATAGAGTCAATTCCAGATGCCGCTCATCTTCGGGGCGACCCACACGGGAAACCTCCAGAAAAAAATTATCGTCAGAAAATAGCTCGCGGTACTGTTCAAGGCACACTGCCGCACTATGATCATGCCCATTGAGTAGCAACCGTCCAATTTCACCCTCAACACCGCCTGACAAGGCAATCAAACCGGCCGCTCCATCAGCTAAATGTTGCCGCGGGACTCGAATCTTGTGTAACGTTCCACGCTGCAGGTAGGCACGCGTCAGTAACTCACAAAGAAACTGATAACCCATGTTATTGCGGCACAACAAAGTCAGTTGTCCTGCCGCGCCGCCCCCTTCATCAGTTTCGATAGTTAATTCGACACCAATGATTGGCTTAATGCCCGCTTTAACAGCTGCTTTATAGAACTTAACCGCCGCATACAGATTGGAGTCATCGGTGATCGCAACCGCCTCCATGTGATTTTCGGTGATCGAAGTCATCAATCGTGGCAGACGCACCAATCCATCACTAATTGAATACTCCGAGTGGACCTGAAGATGAACGAAACTCATCTCATCGAACCCAGCATTGCCATCACCGGCTGTTCCATCATTCGCGCGACCGGCCGATAACTCCGCCGATGACAAGGGCTAACACCTATTCTCAACAGTCCTGCAAGATGGAGCTTTGTTGGATAGCCTTTATGTTGCGCAAGGCCATACCCCGGGTAGCTCGATTCCAGTTTAATCATAAGGGCATCCCGAGCTGTTTTCGCCAATATGGATGCGGCCGAAATTTCGGCAATCAAGCTATCGCCCTTGATAAGCGCCTCGCCTGGCACCTTGATTTTTGGATAATACTTGCCGTCGACCAGTGCAAAATCCGGCAAGGTGCCGAGCAGTTCTACTGCTCTTTTCATAGCCAATAAACTGGCCTGATGGATATTTAATTGATCGATTTCTTCCACGCTGGCCATTGCTATCGCCCATGCAGGCGCCGACTCTCGAATCAAACGGGCCTGATCCCAACGATCTTTCGGGCGCATCTGCTTCGAGTCCTTTATCTTCGAATATTTCCCTGCTGTCGGAAAGATCACCGCCGCAGCAACGACCGGCCCGGCCAGGGCTCCGCGCCCCGCCTCATCAATGCCAACTAGCCGTCTCATCCATTAGTCCCAGCCGTTAAATCGGCCACGATGTCTCCGACTGCTTGAGGTGTATCTTTGCATAACATTGTCCTTATCCCCTGAAGCGACGTCTCTAGCGACGAGCGTTTAACCTCATTGTCCAAAAGACTGATCACCTCTGAAGTAATCGCTTTGGGAGTTGCCCGGTACTGCAGAAATTCTGCCACCTGTGGCTCATCCATTAAGTAATTGGGCATCGATACATATCGAAGTCTCGACACACACTTTATGAATAGAAAAGTTAACCAGGACACTTTGTAGGTCACCACCATCGGTCGAGCCAGAATAGCCGCTTCCAGTGCCGCCGTGCCTGACGCTACCACCACCACATTCGCCAGTGCCATCATTTCCATAGCGCGCCCTACCATTTCCACCCAATGCAGGCCCTTAAGGCTATCTTTCACTTGCGCACGGAACAGGATTTGCATTGGCTCATTAACAAAGGGGACTACGAATTGAATTTGCGGCCGCTGAACGTTAAGGCGCTGCGCCACCTTGACCAGTAAAGGACCCAACCGCTTAATCTCACTAGGTCGGCTTCCTGGCAGGAGCGCAACAATTTCCTTTCGCCGATCAATGCCTAGGTTCGACCAATCTGTATCATCAAGCGAGGGCACCAACGCCTGCGCTATCGGGTGACCAACAAAAACGGTCGGGACCCCGCGAGCTGTAAAATATTCGAGTTCAAAAGGGAACAGCACCATCAGTACATCGACTGCTTGTCGAATTTTGTTAATCCGGTAACCGCGCCAGGCCCAAACGGTGGGCGCCACATAATGAATGATTTTTATGCCAGCCAACTTGAGCACCCTTTCAAGCCGCAGATTGAAGTCAGGCACATCGATACCGATAAAGAGATTCGGTGGATTACGCAAAAAGTGACGTATCAGACTTTTTCTTATTGATAGTATTCGAAAAACATGCCGCGCTAACCCATCGAGACCTACAAAAGAGATCTCCGAGATATCGTACAGGCATTCGAGCCCAGCGCTGCGCATCTGCGCCCCACCGACACCCACAAAACGGGCATTTGGCCAGCGTTGGCGCAGTGCTTGAATTACTTCCGAACCCAGTTGATCGCCAGAGGACTCACCCGCTACGATACCGATATACATCCCGTTGCCGCCCAAGGGTCCCCGTTTAACGGACAATTCCGCGAGTCGAACTTTTGACAAACGCAGCAAATGCCGCCACCACCGGGAAGGCTGCCCCATCACTCTCTATCGCAACGAGAGCTGCCTTTAAGTCGAGTCCCGAACGATAAAGATGTCGATAAGCGCGTTGCAGCGCCGTCACAGATTCGGCATCGAAACCACGACGACGAAGTCCCCGGACGTTAATGCCATAAGGCACCGCGCTATGTCCTGCTGCCATCACAAATGGAGGGATGTCTTTAAGACAGATCGTCCCGATTCCGGTAAAAGCGTGTTGCCCAATTCGACAAAACTGATGCACCAGGGAAAAGCCCCCGAGGGTTGCACCATCGCCTATTTCGACATGACCGGCCAGGCTTACCGCATTAGCCAGGGTGATATTGTTCCCCAATCCGCTATCGTGCGCGATGTGCACGTACGCCATCAGGAAATTATCGTTGCCAATGCTCGTGCGACCGGTACCGGCGGGTGACCCCCGATTCAGCGTGCAAAACTCCCTGATCTGGTTACGGTGACCGATATCTAGAAACGTTTCCTCGCCCTGGTAACCACTGAATTGTGGATCATCCCCTATAGAACAGAATGAGTGTATGTGGTTATCCTCACCGATAAGGGAGTTACGCCGCACGATCGTATGAGCATCAATTCGAGTGTTATCTCCGATAGTGACGTGCGGCTCAATGATGGAGAAGGCACCAACGGTGACGCCCGACCCCAATACCGCTGTAGCATCAACGATCGCTCGCTGATCAATCACTCAAGGACCTTATGGGTAAACAGCACCTCCGCCTCGCAGGTTAGTGACTCGCCGACTCGAATACTACCTGGACAACGCCACAGCTTGCCCGACCTGCGATCGATGGTCGCAGTGATACGCAACTGATCGCCCGGCACAGCAAATCGTTTGAAACGTGCACGATTGATCCCAGCCAACAGATAGAGCGTGTCCTGACTCGCCTCGGCACCAATCGTTTCGCTAGCCAGAATAGCAGCCGCCTGGGCGATGCATTCAACCAACAGCACGCCGGGAAAGACCGGGTACTCGGGAAAGTGACCCTGGAAAAACGGCTCATTCGCCGTGATATTCTTGATCGCAATAACGCGTTCACCAGCCTCGACATGTTCAACGTGATCCAGCAGCAGAAATGGATAACGATGGGGTAGCAGTCGCCGAATACCCTGAATATCGATCGCCCTCACCGTTGCTTCAGCCTCTCGAGCACCTTGTCGGTTAAGTCAATCGATCTGTCTACATAAACTGCCTGCTCCAGCACAATGTCGTAACCGCCTTCCTGGGCGATGTCGATGATGACCTCCCGCACCAACCGTTGGAGCTTAGCCAATTCCTCATTGCGTCGAAAATTATAGTCCTCTCGCGCTTCTTCCTTAAGCCGTTTCAGTCGCCGTTGTAAGCCATTGATCTCACGTTGTCGGATTTGAATCTCTGAGGCAGCCATAACTAACGAGTTTTTTTCAAGCGCAGTTTCCCGAACTCTTACTTGGTCACGTAATTCAAGCAACTCTTTATCGCGCGGCTGAAATTCCTTTTCAAGGCCCAATAATGCAACGGCAGCCTGCGGCGCTCGGTCGAGGACATTCACCGTATTCACAAATCCAATTTTCTGGGAATCAGCCGCGCCAACGTTAACCACACTCAAGGCGATCGCAAACAAGCACGCGACGCTAGCGCAGCGATGTCTGATCGACACCAGTCGTGATATTGGATGTATTTGAGTCAACGAAACAGCCCCCCCAAAGTAAATTGGAAATGTTCCACGTTATCCTCGAATGAATCGTTAAACGGAATCGCGTAGCTAAAAGCTATCGGGCCTATTGCTGACATCCACTCAAACGCTAGACCCGTTGAAAAGCGAAAATCCGACACATCGATGCTTTCCGTTTTCGAATACACCTGGCCGCCGTCAAAAAACAGGACTAACCGCTTATCTCGTGAATCTTCCAAACCCGGAACAGGAAATTTAAGTTCTCCACCAAACACCACCCGTTTACTGCCGCCCAAGGATTGCTTGCCAGCCCCGACCGAGTGCGGTCCAAGCGAGCGCGCCTTGTAACCCCTCAATGAACGGGCGCCGCCCGCGTGAAAGTTTTTATAGAACGGAAGCGTGTCCAGCTCACCGTAACCCGCGCCGTAGCCCAGTTGCCCATTCAGACCAAAAGTCAGATTTTTGCCGATGGGGCGATACCAGACACTCCGCGCGGAGACCGTGTAGAACTCCAGATCACTTCCAGGAAATGAAATCTCGGCAGTGGCACGGTTCCAGAACCCTTTAGAGGGGAACAGACGATTATCGCGCGTATCGCGCACCAAACTTCCACTCAGCAACAAAGTCGTGCTTTGTGCATGATTATCGATGAAATCGCCAAACTCAATCGGAGTATCAACCGTCGAAGCCAATGTTATATCTTCGACAGCCGCTGACAACGCCATCGAATCATATTCCGTCAACGGAATACGATAACGTACGCCACCCGAGGTCGTGTCTTCGTGGTAATCGGCAGAATCAACTTCAGTAGCATCGACCTCGCGTTGCGCAACGAACACCTCGCGACTAACACCATGTGTTGTGTAATACGGGTTGCGATAGGCGACATCGTAGACTTTCGTCAAGGCCGAGTGATCGACTTTAAACCGCAGTTCCCGGCCCGTACCAAATAAGTTCTCACGCGCAATTTCAGCCTGCAGCAACAACTTCTCTGAGCCAGAATAGCCCACACCAAAATTGAAATTCCCGGTCGATCTTTCTTCCACCTCCACCAGCATATCGACCTGATCAATTACCCCTGAAACCCTGGGAGTTTGTATGCTGACATCTCTAAAGAAACCCAACTTTGCCAGTCTTTCGCGCGAGCGACGAATTTTTGACAAGGAATAGACCGCCCCCTCCAACTGGCGAAGCTCCCTTCGTATGACTTCGTCCCGAGTGTACTCATTGCCGATAATATTGATCCGGCGAATATAAACAGTCGGCCCCGGATCGACGATGAACGTAAAATTCACTATAGCCGTGTCACGACGCTGTTCAGGAACACCGTTAACATTGGCAAAAGCGTAACCTCGGTCGGCCAACATTTCTTCAATCGCGGTCTGACTCGCGACCAGATCCTGTCGCGAATAGACACCTCCTTGCTCGAGCATAATCAGTTGTGCGACATCGTCTCTCGCAATATCGCCCACGACCTCGACGCCGACTTTTCCCACCGTATACTGCGACCCCTCTGCAACCACAATAGAAACAAATAGATCCTGCTTGTTTGCGCTGATCGATACATCGGTTTCAACAACTTTAAATTCCAGGTAACCGCGATCAAGATAAAAGCTGTTAATTCTCTCTACATCAGCCGTTAACTCCGCTTTGGAATAACGCCCATCGTGGGTTATCACGCTATGCCATTTACTGGTATCCAACGACATCTGATTTCTTAATTGGGTGTCCGAGTATTGCTGGTTACCGATGATTTTTATCTCGCGAATTTGTGCACGCCGACCCTCGTCAATATCAAGGGTTATGCCCGCTCGGTTATCGGGCATGGGGGTGATAGTAGTCTCAACTCGAGCTGAATAACGTCCACGGGAGAAATATTCATCTTCTATCGACTGAGTAACTCGATCGAGCAATGGTTGATTGAAAACCTTTCCCGTTGAGAAACCATTGCGACTGAGAAGATCCTCGATGTCTTCGTCTTTGAGCTCTTTGTTTCCGGTGTACTCTATCGAAGCAATTGCCGGTCGCTCTTGAACAACCACAACCATGACCTGCCCTTCACGGCGAATCTGGATATCTCGAAAAAAGCCCGTTTTAAATAACACCCGTACCGCGTTGCGAATAATTTGGGCATCAACCGTGTCACCGACCTTGATGGGTAGATAGTTAAAGATGGTACCCGCAGACACCTTCTGCACTCCTTCAACACGAATGTCATCAACACGGAACGTCTCCGCCCGCGCAACGCTGACCAAGGTCAGCGCGACAATAAGCAGCCAAATCAGTCGTTTAATTGACAAAACGTTCATCCCTGCATTAGATGCTCATAGTGAGATTAACCGGGCCATATCATTATAGATCGCGACGCTAAACAAGACAGCCAGCAGGCCTCCCCCTAATAGCTGCCCACCCAGCATGACTTTTTCTGAGACCGGGCGACCGGTCACTCCTTCTATCAGGAAATACAGTAAATGCCCGCCGTCGAGCAATGGTATGGGTAACAAATTGAGCACACCGAGACTGACGCTGACGAGAGCCAAAAACACTAAAAACGGCACCAGACCAATTCGAGCAGACTGGCCCGCAAAATGCCCGATCGTGATTGGGCCACTCAGATTCTCGCTCCCGATGTCTCCCCGAATCATTCGATAAGCCATGCGCAAGGTCACCGAGGTCGTTAACCATGTTCTCTCCAAGCCGTTTAACAGAGCGGGAAGTACTGGATACTGGGCTTTGGGAAGCGCACGGAAAATCTCATCGGTATCCATGACTGCGATACCGATGCGACCTGTCCTGACTCCATTGACCATGGTCCCCTTGGGCCAAACTAGCCTTTGTTGTCTCACACCCTGGCGATCGATCTCGATCACCACCTCCTGGTCCGCACGAACCGATATTTGCCCAACCAATTCGCGCCAATCACTAATTTTATGTCCGTCAATGGCGAGTATACGGTCACCCACCACCAGGCCCGCCAATGCCGCCGGACTGTCCGCGATAACATCCCCAACCACGGCGGGAATCGTTGGCAAGCGCGGCTGGATACCCAGCATTTTCTCAAACAGAGCGGCCACCGCAATTTGTTCGCCCAAGACACCAGTGTCGACGCTCACGCGTCGATTCTCACCATCGGTACCAACCACCTCGAAATGCAACGGGGACCCAGCCAATACCTGCGCAAGCATGAACAACCGATGTTCGCCCCAGGTCTTTACCTCCCGTTCGTTGACAGTGAGAATTCGATCATCTACTCGAAATCCTGCCGCCTGCGCCACCGATGCGGGTTGCACTGCGCCCACCACCGGCGGTAATCCTGCGATACCTATCAAGGACACCAACCAATAGATCATCACTGCCAGCCATAAATTCGCCACTGGCCCTGCACTGACAACAAATGCCCGCGCCCATAGGGGTTTCTTATCGAAAGCACGATGTTCTTCCCCTGGGAGCACATCACCTGTGCCCTCGCCCAGCATCTTGACATAACCACCGAGCGGCACGATGCCAATGGCATAAGTCGTACCATCCACCCCCCAGGAGCGTTCCCACACCGAACGCCCGAAACCAATCGAAAATTTAAGAACCCGCACACCCACCAACCGCGCCGCCGCGTAATGGCCCCACTCATGTACTGTGACCAGCACACCCACAGCAACCAAGAACCCAAAGACACTATAAATAATTTCTTCCATTTCGTTACTTCTTAGGCAAATCCCTTGTCAGTTATCTTGGCAATCATAATCGATGTCTGCTCGACACTTCCTTGGCCAGGGTTCGGGCCCTTGCGTCCGCATCGAGTACCTGTTGAACGCCTGAGATATCTGAAAATGGTATTCGGTCAACGGTTTCTTCGACAATCGGAACGATATCTGTAAATCGAATTTTTCCTTCACAGAATTCGTCTACTGCCACCTCGTTAGCCGCGTTTAAAACTGCCGGCCCAGTGCCTCCGGCCGTCGCGACAACACGTGCTAAGTCCAAACAGGGAAATCGCTGCCGATCTGGCGTTAGAAAATCGAGAGAACCGATTGCTGCCAGATCCAACGTGGCGGCTCCTGACGCAATGCGCTCGGGGTAGGCAAGCGCATTAGCAATGGGAACGCGCATATCAGCTACCGCCATCTGCGCCAAAACTGACTTGTCGTCAAACTCAACCAGTGAGTGCACGATGCTTTGTGGATGAATCAGTATCTGCACCGCACTGGGCGGCAATGAGAAGTACACACAGGCTTCGATCAGCTCAAGCGCTTTATTCATCATAGTGGCCGAATCAATAGATATTTTTCGGCCCATGGACCAATTCGGATGCTTCGCTGCCTGAGTCGGGGTCACCTCCGCCAGCATTTCGATCGGCGTGTTAAGGAAAGGTCCGCCCGATGCCGTCAAGGTCACTGCCGCAACGTTCCAAGGATACCGGCCGCCCGCTGTGTCATTCGATTCCTGAGGGGGTTGGCCCATGACTGTGTTGCGGTAAGCCGTCGGGAGACACTGGAAAATCGCGTTATGTTCACTATCCACCGGCAAGACCAGCGCTCCGGCCTCTGCGGCCGCTGACATCAGATGCCCCCCCATCATGACCAGAGGCTCTTTGTTCGCGATCAACACGCGTTTTCCGGCACCAATGGCACTGGCTACTGAAGGCAGACCGGCGGCGCCGGCGATGGCCGCTACTACCGTGTCAACTTCTGGACAGGCCGCTATGGCCTCAAGGCCGGCGGTGCCACTAACTACCTCCGGTCGACGAGAGTGCTCGGCGCACCGATGACCATAACAGGACTCGAACGCGGCTTCCTGTCCGGTCGTGACACCCACAACTTGCGGCTGATGAACTCGCGCGATATCTGCCAACTTCCCGACTTGATGATGACCCGTCACTGCCCAAACCCGAAAACGTTCGGGATGACGTGCGATAACATCCAATGTTGCACCACCGACTGACCCTGTTGCCCCCAGAATCGCCACATTGGTGATCATCATTCGACTCCATTCTTGGTCATGATCTTCATCAGAATTTCACCAAAACAGCACAATATAGTAAATCGGGCTGGCCGCGATCACACTATCGACACGATCGAGTATTCCACCATGACCGGGAAGGAGTGTACCGCTGTCCTTGACACCCGCGTTTCGCTTCGCCGCGCTTTCGTAAAGATCACCAACAACACACATCAGATAGACAGCGACCGTCACCGACAACCAGGTCAATAACATCGTCTCGGCGAGGCTGTCATCCAAAAGATAGATACAACCGCTCACAACCAAGAGGCTAACTGCACCTCCGAGCGCACCCTGTATAGTCTTTCCGGGACTCAGCGCAGCTGCCAGTTTGTGCCGTCCCCAACGCCGACCGGCAAAGAAACTGCCACAATCCACCGCCCAGACCAATACAAAAAACTCGATTAATCGCAGACCATTCGCTGGCCCTTGTTGTTGAAGCCAACATATAGCGACTCCACCGGCGAGCACAATGAGGGCACCAGGCAATACGCTCGTTGGAAACACATGGCTATCCCGACGGCCTCGAGTCGTGATCATCACGATGAGGACACACAACCACCACAACATAGCACTGCCCAGAATAGCAAGGCCCAGAATAGGCTGTTGGACGCTGAATAAGACCAGACTAGCGAGTACAACCCCCCCGCCAATGCAAACCACGCGACTTGTTCGGTGTGACGTCAATCTTAACCATTCCCAGAAGGCAGCGCCGGCCAACAGACTCACGAGCACCTCAAACCCCAGTGCATTGAGGAACACTACGCTGCTTAGCAGAAGAATACCCAAGACCAACGCGCTGAGCCAACGCTGCGATATCATACCCATGCGGCCTACACTCCCGACCACAGGTCAGACGACCTGCTGAGCGGTCTTTCCAAAACGTCGCTGCCGCGACCGATAATCAGCCAGGGCCGAATCTAAAGCGTCGGAATTAAAATCTGGCCACAGGGTGGTCGTGAAATAAAGTTCCGTATAAGCGAGTTGCCAAAGCAGAAAATTACTGAGACGCTGCTCGCCGCCGGTGCGAATGAACAGATCAGGCGCTGGAATCCCGGCCGTCGACAGACGGGACTCCAGTGCCTCGTGCCCGATCTCAAGGTCTGAGTCCGATCCTTCTTGAATATCAGCCAACAATCGGGCACAGGCATTGGTGATATCCCAGTGTCCGCCGTAGTTCACGGCCAGATTCAGCCCCAAGGTCGTATTTGAACGAGTTAACCGAGTAGCCTCAGCCACCATCTTCTCAATTTTTTTACCGAAAGGCCGCAAATCGCCAATCACCCGTAGTCTTATCCCGTTGCGATGTAACGTTTCAATTTCGCCTTCAAGACTCGTCATGAGTAATTCCGTCAGTAAGCGCACTTCTGCCTCGGGTCGGCGCCAGTTTTCGCTGCTGAACGCAAATAGCGTCAAATCACGAATCCCTTTTTTAGCACTGGCCTCGGTAATGTCACGAACTCGGTCCACCCCGTGGCGATGACCATCAATTCGGGGCCGACCACGGTCTTCCGCCCACCGGCCGTTTCCATCCATGATGATGGCAAGATGTTTCGGCATCGTTTCTCCAACCGCACAACATAATTGACCGGCAACGCTAACGTAGCGCCGCTGAATCTCTAGTCGGAATTCAGCCCGACCGAGATTCCCTCATACTGCCATGACCTCTGACTCCTTGGCGCTAACCAGTGCGTCAATAACATCCACATGCTGATCGGTTAACTCTTGGAGCTTGGCCTCGCCTTTTTTCACATCGTCCTCGGTAATCTCTTTCTCTTTGCAGAAATCTCGCAACTGCTGATTGCCATCTCGTCGAATGTTCCTGATCGCCACTTTGCCGCGCTCGCCCTCCTTACGCACCAACTTAGTCATCTCGCGACGTCTCTCCTCGGTCAACGCCGGCAAGGGAATTCGAATGATCTCCCCGGCAGACACTGGGTTCAACCCAAGATTTGACTCCAGTATCGCCTTCTCAATCACCGGAATCATATTCTTTTCCCAAACCTGCACGGTGAGCGTCCGGGCGTCCCCCACTCCGACAGTAGCTGCTTGATTGATCGGCACCACAGAACCGTAGTAGTCCACCTTGACTTGATCCAGCAACGCGGGCGCGGCTCGTCCCGTGCGAATTCTCTCCAAATCTGTGGTAACAACATCGATGCTTTTCTTCATGCGGCGCTCGGCATCGTTTCGAATGTCATCAAGCATCTTGCTCTCCGCCCTTTATTACTAGGGTACCCACCGCATCCCCCTCGACCACCCGTTGCAGATTGCCCCGGGTATTAAGATTGACCACTCTAATCGGCATGTTATTACTGCGGCAAAGCGCGAACGCAGTACCATCCATCACCTTCAGATCCTTAACTATAGCGGTATCGTAATCAATCTCCTGATAACGAGAAGCTGCTGGGTCTTTGGCAGGATCGCTATTATAAATTCCGTCAACGTTGGTCGCCTTGACTAACGTTGATGCATTAATCTCCAGGGCACGCAGCGCCGCGGTTGTATCGGTTGTGAAGTAGGGGTTACCGGTGCCGCCGGCCAAAATCGCCACTCGGCCGTTTTCTAAAGCCGTAATCGCAGCACCGGCACTGTATGTCTCAATCTGCGGATGAAGGCGTAGTGAAGAAAAAAGTGCCGAGTCAATGTCTGCTGACTTAAGCCACTGCTCAAGATAGATGCTATTCATCACCGTCGCCAGCATACCCACATAGTCAGCGCTAACCCTAGTTAACGGTAGCTGATTAGTATTCCCACGCATGAAATTACCACCACCGACCACCACCGCGATCTGCGCAATCTCCGCCGCCTGCGCAATTTCCCGTCCGATCCAATCCAACGCCGAGTGATCTACCCCCACGCCAGAAGCGCCTGCCAGGGCTTCACCACTGATTTTGATCAGAAATCGCTTGGTTAGTGCGTCGAATGACACAACGACTGACCGTTAGCCTGCCTGGGCTTGTGCCATGACTTCTGCGACGAAATCATCGCTTCGTTTTTCAAGCCCTTCACCAACCTCATAACAAACCATCGCACTCACTTCAGCGCCTTCCAATGTCAACAATTCTTCAACCGTCGTTTCGACGTTCTTGACGAAGGCCTGCCCGACCAGGGTGTTCTCGCGCACGAATTTAGTCATCCGTCCAGCAACTATTTTTTCAACGATAGCGTCTGCTTTTCCACTCTCCGCCGCCTGCGCAATAACAATGTTTTTCTCTCGCTCCAGCAACTCCGGCGCGATACCCGACGGCAAAATAGCCAGCGGCCGACTGGCGGCCACATGCATCGCGAGATCTCTACCCAAACTGCTTTGACCCCCTTTTAGCCCCATCACTACCCCAATACGTTGCCCGTGCAGGTAACCGCTGAGGACACTGCCTGACGCAGCCTCAATACACTCGAAGCGACGGATACCAATATTTTCACCAACCCGTCCGATTAATACTAACCGAGCCTCGTTAACGCTCCCCGACGCCCCTAGCGCCAACTCCCCCAACGCCTCCAGATCAGTCGGACGGTTAACTGCGATAACCTGAATAATCTGTGCCACAAAAATCCCGAATGACTCATCTTTCGCGACAAAATCTGTCTCGCAATTGACCTCCACCATGACAGCCTGACTGCCATCATCGGAGATCCACTGACCAATGATCCCTTCACTGGCAATACGGCTGGCTTTACGCTCGGCGCTGGCGGCGCCTTTTTTCCTCAAAAAGTCTATCGCCGCTTCGATATTTCCTGTTGTTTCCTCCAGCGCGCGCTTGCAATCCATCATGCCGGCACCAGTTTGCTCGCGTAACTGTTTTACCTGGCTTGCACTAATGCTCATTGCTCCGACTCCTTGACGAGAGAACCATCCCCCCCCTCAATAGATGGCTCGCCTGACTCGAGGACTCCTGTTTTACTCGCGAGTAACTGGAGATCCTCAGCCGATGCAGGGACAAGGGCGTCGGTTTCTGGATCGATCTCAACGTATTCATCCGCGTCACCGGTCATCTCGACAACCCCCACCTCACGCGCCTCGTTAATCGCCGCAGCCGCGCTGTCAAGATAGAGATTAATCGAACTGATTGCGTCATCATTACCCGGAATGATGTAGTCAATCCCCTCGGGCATGCTATTCGTATCAACGATGGCGACGACGGGTATACCCAGTTTATTGGCTTCAGACACTGCAATTTTTTCATGATCGACATCAATGACGAAAAGCGCATCAGGCAGTCCATTCATTTCTCTGATGCCGGACAGACTGCGATTCAACTTGGCCCGCTGTCGCTCCAGACCAAGCGCCTCCTTCTTTCCCAGTCGCGCAATAGCTCCGCGCTCGAACATCTCGTCGAGCTCCACCAAACGTGAAATAGAGTTTCGCACCGTTTTGTAGTTGGTCAACATGCCACCCAGCCATCGGTGATCGACAAACGGACTACGGCAACTCGTTGCATATTCGCGGATCGGCTTGCTGGCCTGTCTCTTGGTTCCAACAAACAACACCGTGCCTTTGTCCGTAGCGACTCGACCTAGGAAATTGATTGCCTCGCGAAACATCGGCAAAGTCTTTTCAAGGTTAATAATATGGATTTTATTTCGACTACCAAAAATATAGGGGCTCATGCGAGGGCACCAATAACGCGTCTGGTGACCAAAATGGACGCCAGCTTCGAGCATCTGGCGCATGGATACGTCTGTCATTGGCGATTTCTCCTTCGGGTTGTTGCCTAGTATCAACTCGACTACCAACCCGAAAGACAGCGGGGCACCCGGATAGTCGCTACATCGATTGATACGCGATTTTGATGAAAAGCCGCGATAGTCTATAGACTCCCCGTTCATCTGACCATCTTTTTGCCGAGATAGTGCCCATCATGACAGTTTCCATAAAGAACGAAACGGAACTCGAAGCCATGCGCCTAGCCGGTGCGCTCGCGAGCCAGGTCCTGAACCACGTCACCAATCATGTCCGCGCAGGCATCGAAACGGCCGAGTTGGATCAGTTATGCCACGACTTCATCACCGGTGACCTCAATGCGATACCCGCCCCACTGAACTACCGTGGGTTTCCAAAATCAATCTGCACATCGGTAAATCACGTGGTCTGCCATGGAATTCCTTCCGCCAAGAGACTGAAAAATGGCGACATTATTAACATTGATATTACCGTGATTAAAGATGGGTTTCACGGCGACACCAGTCGAATGTTTTTCGTTGGGGAACCGACTGTCCGCGCACACCGTCTTGTCACCTGCTCGTATGATGCCATGGTCGCTGGTATTCGACAGGTAAAATCCGGCACACGCCTTGGCGATATTGGACACGCTATTCAAAGCCATGCTGAAAACAATAATTTTTCTGTTGTTCGAGAATACTGCGGGCACGGTATAGGACGCGGTTTCCATGAAGAACCCCAAGTACTGCACTACGGGATTGCGGGCACCGGCGCGGAACTACGATCGGGCATGACCTTGACCATTGAGCCCATGATTAATGCAGGCCAGTATCCCACGCGCCTGCTGCCGGATGGCTGGACTGTGGTTACTCGGGATCACAGTCTGAGTGCACAATGGGAACACACCATCGCCGTTACTGACTCCGGGTACGAGGTGCTTACGCTTGCTCCGGGGGAAAGTATTTGACAATGCCTCGCTCTGCCAGGCGTTTGATATCGATCGCTAAACTTCCGAAGTCCACAGTGGAGAGCGACGCGATCACGCTCCGTCGTGTTCTCGACGCGGGTCGACATCAGCTGAAAGAACAGCATACGGCGGGGGCTTCGGCCCAGACCATCGTCAACCGCCATGCAAGAATGATCGATCAACTGATCACCACCGCCGGGGAATCGACCCTGGGCGCCCTGAATCACGCACACTTCGCCATCATTGCGGTCGGGGGCTATGGCCGCGCAGAGCTGCATCCTCAGTCAGATATTGACTTGCTCGTTCTGTTTGGCGCTAGACCAACAGTAGCTGCGCAGGAAGCCACCGGGCAGTTCGTCCGTTTGTTATGGGATATCGGGCTTGAGATCGGTCACAGCGTGCGAACGGTCGAGCAATGCCAGGAACAAGCGATGGAAGATCTAACGGTCATTACCAGCCTGATGGAAGCGCGCCTCCTTTTCGGTGACAAGCAGTTATTGCATTCCCTGAGTGACGCGATTCAGCCAGTTCAGATGTGGTCGGCCAGTGAGTTTCTTGTGGCCAAACGAGCCGAACAATCAACCCGCTATCATCGCTATGGCGACACGGCCTATAACCTGGAACCCCATCTCAAGGAAGGACCCGGCGGCCTTCGAGATCTCCACATGATCGCCTGGATCTCGCAACGGACACTGGGGACATCGACCATTAGAGACCTCTCTATAGCCTCTTTGTTAAGCCACGCGGAGTACCGCAGTCTGATTCGTGCGAGAAACCTACTGTGGCGAATGCGAAATGCGCTTCATTTCAATACTGGACGGCGGGAGGATCGTTTGTTGTTTCAACACCAAAGGGAAATCGCGACCGCTTTCGGGTACAAGGACACGCGCTCACTCGCCGTCGAAAAACTGATGAAGCGCTATTATCGGGCGGCGCGCGATATTCAACTCTTAAGCGAACTTTTACTCCAACATTTTGACGAAATTATTAGGCCTAGTTCGCCTGCTAAACAATGGAAAGCGATTAATCGCCGTTTTCGATCACGGGAGGGTTTGATCGAAATGCGGCGGGCGGACGTTTTCACTCGACACCCTTTTGCCTTGCTGGAAGTGTTTTATCTGTTCCAAAACGATGACAATTTAACTGCCATCGGAGCCCATACCGTCCGACAGATACGCAGCAATCTCAGACTGATTGGTGATGACTTTCGGTTAGACATTCGCTGCCGAACACTTTTTGTCGAAATCTTACGCGCTCCCACACGCACCACGCGCGCACTAAAATTGATGAATGAATACGGTGTTCTAGGCGCCTACATTCCCGCTTTCGGTCGCATCGTAGGTCAGATGCAACACGACCTATTCCATCATTACACGGTCGATACGCACTTACTCTTTGTACTGGAAAAACTAAGACGCCTCAGAACCGGTGACATCTACCCAGATCACCCCCATGCCGTCACTCTGATGCAAGGTTTGTATAAACCTCACCGCTTGCTGATTGCTGGCTTGTTTCACGACATAGGGAAAGGTCGCGGGGGCAATCATTCTGAACTTGGGGAAAAGGATGTCAGGCGTTTTTGTTCTCGCCACGATATGAGTGACGCGGACACTGAATTAATCGCCTGGCTGGTCCTGAACCACCTCGCCATGTCTTGGACCGCACAAAAAGAGGACATCTCTGATACGGAGGTGGTAGAGCGATTTTCTGTGTTAGTGAAGGATCAAACCCACCTTGATAATCTCTACTTACTGACCATTGCGGACATGATGGGAACAAATCCGTACGTTTGGAATGACTGGAAAAGCCAACTGCTTCTCGACCTGTACCTCGCCACCAGTCGAACACTCCGGCGAGGGTTAAGCAACCCTGAACTCATGAGTGAGGTCGTGCTGATTCGAAAAAATGAAGCCCTGCAACAACCGACCTTACAAGCGTACTCGAAAGATGTGATCACTACTTTTTGGGAACAGGTTGATCAGGATTATTTCGTCCGATACACAGCCGACACTATCGCCTGGCTGACGGAAACTCTGATTTCCGCGCCGCTAAGCGAACTACCCCTGGTCACAGTTCGCGATCGTTACGAAGGGGGAGCGCTACAGTACCTGGTGTGCGCATCAGCCTCTGACACGCTTTTCTCACAGATTACGGCAACCTTTGATCGTCACCATATGAATATTGTTGACGCGCGCGTGCATAACATTCGATCGGGTCTGGCCTTGTACTTGATTGTGGTTCTACCGGCTAGCGGCGACGAACGATCCTCGGCTTTCCTCAATCTACAGACGCGAGACATACGCCGCCACCTACTTGAGCGCAAGCGAGCGCCTCAACCTCGTTCCGTAACCTTGCCGCGGACCGTGAAACAGTTCCCGATTGAACCCCTAGTGACCTTTACCACCACACCCACCGATTCGAATACGATAATGGAACTAACAGCGCAAGACCATCCGGGACTCCTACACCAGGTTGCGAAAGCGTTGCTCGAGAACAAGGTATTGCTAACTGCGGCAAAAGTAAGCACAGTGGGTGAGCGTGCTGAGGATGTGTTCTATCTCACTGACCGAGATGGCCAGGCCATCAATAACCCGGACATACAAAAAAGGATAGCCGACACAATCGCGGTTAATCTCTCAGCGATGTAACATCGAGACTCCCAACCGACGGGCTCGCAATAAGATAATGACCACCACAGAAGAAATATTAGAAAATGCCTGGGAAAACCGGGACAGCCTCACTAAAGAAAATGCGAGCCGCGAGGTCCGTGAGTCCGTTGCCGAGGCGATCGATCTGCTCGATACCGGTAATGCACGAGTCGCTGAACCGGTCGGCAACACCTGGCAAGTCAACCAATGGCTTAAGAAGGCCGTGCTACTTTCCTTTCGTTTGGCTGAAAACAGTCAAATCGATGGCGGCCACACACATTACTTTGACAAAGTCCCGTCAAAATTTGAGGGGTTCTCGGAGCAACAATTCACCACTGGCGGTTACCGGGTAGTACCACCGGCGATGGTGCGGCGGGGTGCCTACATCGCGCCCGACGTCGTCTTGATGCCAAGTTATGTCAACATCGGTGCCTATGTTGGAGAGCGGACCATGGTGGACACATGGGCAACCGTAGGGTCGTGCGCCCAAATCGGTAAGGACGTCCATTTATCAGGGGGTGTGGGCATCGGTGGCGTCCTGGAGCCTTTGCAAGCCTCTCCTACAGTGATTGAAGACAATTGCTTTATCGGTGCACGCAGCGAAATTGTAGAAGGCGTCATCGTCGGACACGGTTCGGTGATCTCGATGGGCGTATATATAGGCCAAAGCACACGTATACTAGATCGGCTCACGGGTCAGGTTACTTATGGCTCGATCCCACCAGGCTCAGTGGTGGTCTCTGGTTCAATACCGGCAGAGGACGGCACTCATAGCCTGTACTGCGCGGTAATTGTGAAACAGGTCGATGAGAAAACTCGGGCAAAAGTCGGTATTAACTCTCTCCTACGGGATCTGTAAGACACCATGAGCACAAGCAGCATAGAACTCGCCTGTGGCACTGATATCGGACTACTGCGTTCACGCAATGAAGACAATGTTGCCATTTGGCCAGAGCACAGTCTGGCCATTCTCGCGGACGGCATCGGAGGCAATAACGCAGGCCAACTCGCTAGCAAGGTCGCCGTCGATGCTACCTATGAAAACTGGATCAATACGGTCGCCAACATGAGCGGGACGGGTAGCGGATTTTCAGGCAGCGTCTCCGGGGACCTTCTCATGGTGGCCGTATCCATCGCCAATCACCAGATACATGATCTTGTGAAAGCAGAAGCTGATCTCGACGGCATGGGCTCGACTATTATCGCGTGCCACTTCGGCGATGATGCCGTTCATGTTGTCCACCTCGGGGACTCGCGACTGTATCAACTACGCGATGGCATCCTGACACAGATGACAGTTGACCACACCTTCGCCCAACGGAGTTACGAACTCGGTGAAATTAAAGAAACAGAAATCAACACGTATCCGGGTGGCAATTTTCTCCTGAAATCATTGGGGGCAGATCTCGCCATTGAACCCGATGTCCTTGAAATTCAACCGCAACAGAGTGATCTCTACCTGCTATGTAGCGATGGGCTATCCGACATGGTGGAGCCGAATGAGATGACTACAACACTAACCGAGAACTCGACCAACCTCGAGACCGCTGTACAAGCCCTGATCGACCAGGCGAACGCAAATGGGGGGCGAGACAACATTGCGATCGCCCTAGCACGCTATCCGTCTGCCTGACTCCCGGCCTCCATCCAGTCAACCAACTCCGCTAATGAAGAGATTGGAACCGTCTCAAAGCCAGTCGGAAGATTCTTAATCTTGTTCCTCGATGGTAGGACAGCACATTCGAAGCCAAGACTGGCTGCCTCTTGAATGCGCGACTCACCCCATGGAACCGGACGGATCTCTCCTGACAAACCCACTTCTCCAAAACACACGGTGTTGGCCGGAAAAGATCGATTAACTGCGCTGGCATAAAGGGCCGTCGTCACCGCCAGATCGGCCGCAGTTTCTGTAAGACGAATACCTCCGGCGACGTTCACAAAAACGTCCCGCTCTGCCACTGCCACCTCCAAGTGCCGATGGAGTACCGCCAAGAGCATACTCAGGCGCTGCGGATCAAACCCGACACACACTCTTCGGGGGTGGGCCAAGGGACTACTATCCACCAGCGCCTGAACTTCCACTAACAGTGGCCGCGTCGCTTCTTGAAGTGCAAATACAACACTCCCCGGGACCGCCTCGCGGCCCTGTGACAAAAACATGGACGATGGGTTCGATACCTCACGCAATCCATCCTCCGTCATGGCGAACACACCAATTTCGTTGACCGTTCCATATCGATTCTTAAATGCTCGAATGAGTCGAAATCGACTGGAATGATCGCCTTCAAAATACAACACCGTATCGACCAAATGCTCTAAAACCTTTGGCCCGGCGATGCCACCTTCTTTCGTTACGTGTCCGATCAAGAGCACCGTACAGCCACTTTGCTTCGCAAATGCGACCAACGTTGACGCGCACTCCCGGACTTGTGCAACACTGCCCGGCCCCGATGGGACTTCAGCATGAAACAGGGTCTGAATCGAATCCGCCACCAGGAACTGCGCACCAATATCTGACGCATGTTGCGTGATCAACTGGACTTCGTTCTCTCCTAGTACGTGGATATCAGCCCCGTCAATACCCAAACGCTGCGCCCGCATCGCAATTTGCTGTAATGATTCCTCTGCGCTGACGTATAACACCTGTTGCGCATGCTGCAAATGACCAATGCATTGCAGGGCCAGCGTCGACTTACCAATCCCCGGATCACCGCCGAGAAGAATGGCGCTTCCAGCGACCAGCCCGCCTCCCAACACTCGATCCAACTCAAACAAGCCACTCGCGCTACGGGCGAATGTATCGAGCGATACGTCTCCCAGCACCGAAGACTTTGTTCGCTTGGCGGAGCTCGGTTTTGAGGCTCGCAGCGATCGACGATCTTGTGCGAGCGTCTCCGTGAATGAATTCCACTCGCCACACTGCTTGCATTGCCCTGCCCACTTACTAGCGATACCGCCACAGTGGTCGCAGATGTATTTCACTTTGCTAGGCGATTTACCCACCATCACAGCCGCCCGACCACAATGTGCAGGTCATTCAAGCAACGCGAATAGACAGAACTAAAATCCTCGATCATCGAAGTCGCGAACGAAACTTTCAAATCGAGTGTATTCTCCCAGAAAGGTTAAACGCACGGTGCCAGTCGGACCGTTACGTTGCTTTGACACAATAATTTCTGCGGTTCCCTGATCCTGACTGTCTGGGTTATAGACCTCGTCACGGTAAATAAAAAGGATGACGTCGGCATCCTGCTCAATGGCCCCTGACTCGCGAAGATCCGACATAACCGGTCGCTTGTTGGGGCGACTCTCAAGACTCCGATTCAACTGCGACAGCACCACGACAGGCACACTGAGTTCCTTGGCAAGAAACTTAAGCGACCGCGTAATCGCAGACACCTCATTGGCCCGGTTTTCGCTGTCCTCAGATGACTGCATTAATTGCAGGTAATCGACCACAATCATTCCTAATCCACCATGCTCTCGGGCAAGGCGGCGCGCGCGGGCGCGCAACTCGAGTGGCGACAATGCTGGAGAATCGTCGATAAATAGCGGTGCATCATCCAGCAACCCAACAGCGGATGTCAGCCTCGGCCAGTCGTCAGCATCGAGTCGGCCGGTGCGAACTTTGTGCGCATTGATCCTTCCGAGTGATGCCAGCATTCTCATTGCCAACTGCTGGCCAGGCATTTCCATACTGAATACCGCGACCGGCAATCTATTGGTCAAAACAGCGTTTTCAACGATATTCATTGCCAGGCTGGTTTTGCCCATCGAGGGCCGACCTGCGATCACCACCAAGTCGGCTGGCTGCAAACCCGAGGTTAGATCATCAAGATCAGAAAATCCGGTCGGGACACCCGTGACTGTTCTTCCCGATTGGTACAGTTCTTCTATGCGGTCGATCGCCTCGGTCAAAAGTCCCTGGATTGGCGCGAACCCGGTCCTGTCCCAGCGGTCGGTTTCCGCAATTCGAAACACCTGCTGTTCTGCGTAATCGAGAATTTCACCAACCGCCTCACCGCCCGGGTTATAGGCTTTCTCGGCAATTTCACTGGTCGCAGTAATCAACCGTCGCAGGATGGCGCGTTCGCGGACAATGCCAACATAGGCCATAAGATTGGCCGTGCCAGGTGTATTATTGGCCAACTCCCCCAGGTATTCGAGCCCCCCGGCCGAAACTAACTGACTGTTTCGTTCGAGCCACTCCGCCGTTGTCACCACATCCACTGCTTCGTTTTGCCCTTGCAACGCGCTGATCGCCGCAAAGATCTCCCGATGGCTTCGCGTATAGAAATCCTCTGGCGACAGTTGCTCTGCGACATCATCCCAACGCGACGATTCAAGCAACAGACCGCCCAGGACAGACTGCTCTGCCTCAAGCGCCTGGGGTGGTAGGCGCGGTTCGCTACGCACTGTTTGACGTAATTGGACCTCGGCCACGGCCTTGAGACCTCAGGTTGAGTTAAACGGACACGGCCATCTGATTCTACGAGCAGCTCTGCACAAATCATAGGCTAATACACGCCAATCCCCGCGTCTTCCGCGGCAAGCAGGTCCCAGCGTGCACAATCCTCGACGACACCGAGTAGGGTGCCTAGCGCGTCCGCACTCCAGTCGATTTCAGTGGAATCCTATCGAAACCAACGCCCTTGCGCCGACTATCCGCACAGAGTGTTCAAAAACGGGATTCAAACCATCAACGTATTACTACGCCATGGGCATTAGGAGTTTTCGCCGGCCCAGGTGGATTGGAGAACTCTGGGGGGT
>JYMV01025610.1_pt1 | contig 32455 bp, 28 predicted proteins | sample 338911 | NCBI WGS metagenome assembly JYMV01 (sample SAMN03354496, study PRJNA234377) | hydrothermal vent metagenome | biome: Deep sea; feature: Hydrothermal plumes at the Eastern Lau Spreading Center, Western Pacific Ocean; material: Seawater | place: Tonga | collected 2009 | depth 2000 m m
CTGCCATAACCTCGGGTATCAATGTCCGGTGTGCAGCTGCCTGCGAGGATACACCGATGACGTGGACATCATTTTCAACCGCCTGACGTACCGCATCAGCGGGTGTCTGAAACAATGGGCCAATATCAACATCGAAACCCAGATCGGCAAACGCTGTGGCAATCACCCTGGCCCCGCGATCATGTCCATCCTGACCCAGTTTTGCCACCAGTAGCCGGGGCTGCCGACCGACACGATCAGCAAATGAGCGAACTGCTGCCTGGGCACTACTGAAACTCTCGTCGTCTTGCACAGCCGCGCCGTAAATGCCCGAAATGGTCATCGTCTCTGCACGATGCCGGCCGAATACGTTCTCCAGGGCGGTAGAGATCTCACCTACCGTTGCTCGCGCCCTGACCGCATCCATCGCACAGGCCAGGAGATTTTTATTTTGCCCATCATCGCCTGCCGCATGTTCGAGCACCTGTAACGCTTCCTGGCAGCGAGCTTCATCACGAGAGATGCGAACGCTTTCCAGACGCCGTAACTGTGCGTCACGAACCGCCATGTTGTCCACACTGAGAATTTCCACCGCCTCTTCCTCGTCAGGCTGGTATCGGTTTACCCCAACAACGACCTCCTCGCCCTGATCAATTCTTGCCTGCCGGCGGGCGGCGGCTTCCAAGATCCTAAGCTTGGGCAGGCCTGCACTGACGGCCTCAGTCATTCCACCGAGTTCCTCGACTTCATCGATCAGCTTGCGGGCCTCATGCACCAGGGAACTGGTCAGGCTCTCAACATAATAAGAGCCGCCAAGAGGATCGATTACGTCCGTGACGCCAGTCTCTTCTCGCAGTACAAGCTGTGTGTTGCGGGCTATTCGCGCCGCAAAATCTGTAGGCAATGCCAGTGCTTCATCAAAACTGTTCGTGTGCAGTGACTGCGTACCGCCCAACACACCAGCCAGTGCTTCAATCGTGGTGCGTATGATGTTGTTGTATGGATCCTGGCTGGTGAGACTCACGCCCGAAGTCTGACAATGCGTCCGCAGCATCAGTGAACGGGGGTCTTTTGGCGAAAAATGTTCGTTGACCAATTCCGACCATAACTGCCTGGCCGCACGAAGTTTGGCGACCTCCATAAAAAAGTTCATCCCGATGCAGAAAAAGAAAGACAGCCGTGGAGCAAAATCATCGATCTCAAGGCCACTCGCAAGCGCGGCGCGTGCATACTCGATGCCGTCGGCCAGGGTATACGCCAATTCCTGAACACAGGTCCCCCCCGCTTCCTGCATGTGGTACCCCGAAATAGAAACCGGGTTAAATCGTGGCATATTCTGCGCCGTAAAACCGATGATGTCCGCCACGATCCGCATCGATGGCCTGGGCGGATAAATGTAGGTGTTACGAACCATGAACTCTTTCAGAATATCGTTCTGTATCGTTCCAGAGAGCGTGGCAAGATCACAGCCCTGCTCCTGGGCTGCGACAGCATACATGGCCAGAACAGGCAGTACCGCGCCGTTCATCGTCATCGATACCGATATATCCCCCAGCGGTATCTGATCAAACAGAATTTTCATATCTTCGACGGAGTCGATTGCCACTCCCGCCTGACCAACGTCTCCAACCACCTCGGGATGATCTGAGTCATAACCCCGGTGTGTCGCCAGATCAAATGCCACAGACAAGCCGGTCTGTCCTGCCGCCAGGTTACGCCGGTAAAACGCGTTGGATTCTTCAGCAGTCGAGTAGCCGGCGTACTGACGGACTGTCCACGGTCTACCCGGGTACATTGTGGCCCGCGGGCCTCGACGATAAGGTGGAAAGCCCGGCAAGGAATCCTGCTGGGTCATATCTTCAAGATCGGCAGCCGTGTACAACGGCTTGATTGTGATCCCTTCCGGAGTCTGGCGACAGAGTGACTCGGCTGTCACTGACTTCAACTCCTGCGCAGCAAGATCACGCCAGTCATCCAGAGTTCGAATATCGAAGTCGTTCACCGGAGTATTACTCAGGAAGCAGGATAACCGATACTATTCAGAGCCTCTGTTATCTCGTCCAGTATCTCGGGATCATCAATGGTTGCCGGCATCTGCCAGTCTTCACCGTCTGCGATCTTTCCCATTACCCCGCGAAGAATTTTACCGGACCGCGTCTTTGGAAGCCGCTTAACCACGACTGCCTGCTTGAACGCAGCGACCGGACCGATCCGATCTCGAACCATCTGCACAACTTCGGCGGCGATTTCCTCACTCAGCCGGTCACAACCGGCATTCAGTACGAGAAAGCCCAGTGGCGCCTGCCCTTTCAAGGCGTCCTGGACGCCAGTTACTGCACATTCGGCCACATCGGCATGATCAGCCAACACCTCTTCCATTGCACCAGTCGACAACCTATGGCCTGCGACATTGATAATGTCATCGGTCCGGGACATCACATAGACATAACCCTCGTCATCAATCATACCTGCATCAGAGGTATTGTAGTAACCGTCAAACTGACTGAGATAAGCTTCAAAGAACCGCTCGCGGGCATTCCAGAGCGTGGGAAACGATCCGGGCGGAAGGGGTAACTTAACCGCCAGCGTGCCTATGTCACCGGGTGTCACAGGCTTTCCGTCCTCCCCGAGTACGTTCAGGTCCCAACCAGGCACAGGCTTAGAAGGCGAACCTTCTTTGATCGGCAGCATCTCGATTCCCCGACAGTTCGCCGCGATAGACCAGCCGGTCTCGGTCTGCCACCAGTGGTCGATCACGGGCACGTTCAGTTTATCTTCTGCCCAGTGCAATGTATGGGGATCCGTTCTTTCACCGGCCAGATACAAACACTCAAACCGACTCATGTCGTATTGTTTCAGATACTCGCCGTTTGGATCATCCTTTTTAATGGCCCGAAATGCCGTTGGTGCCGTGAACAACACTTTTACGCCGTGTTCAGCAATAACCCGCCAGAATGCACCTGGATCTGGAGTACCCACCGGCTTACCCTCATACAGAACTGTGGTGCTACCATTGAACAGTGGGGCATACACGATATACGAATGCCCGACCACCCAGCCGACATCTGAAGCGGCCCAGAAAACATCGCCCGGATCTGTGCCGTAGATGTTTTTCATGCTCCATTTCAATGCAACAATATGTCCAGCATTGTCGCGGACAACACCCTTCGGCTGGCCCGTAGTACCCGAGGTATAAAGAATGTACAAGGGGTCAGTTGCTGCCACCGGAACACAATCCACCGGTGTGGCTGCGGACATGGCCTCATGCCAGTCCTGATCCCGCCCGGCAACCAGATCGGCCTCACGCTCCGGTCGCTGAAGAACGATACACTGTGCAGGTTTGTGTCTCGCCGTCTCGATCGCACCGTCGAGTAGCGGTTTGTATTCGACCACCCGGCCCGGTTCGATACCACAGGAAGCTGACACGATCACTTTCGGGGTGCAGTCATCGATTCGTACAGCCAGTTCATTCGAGGCAAACCCCCCGAACACCACCGAATGTATTGCGCCGATACGGGCGCAGGCCAACATCGCAATCAATGCCTCGGGCACCATCGGCATGTAGATGATTACACGATCACCGCGACCTATATCATTTTGCACTAGTACGCCGGCAAAACGGGCTGTCTGTTCGAGCAGCTCGGCATACGTTAACGTCCGAGAGGTACCCGTCACGGGACTGTCGTAGATGATAGCAGCTTGATCACCGCGGCCATGTTCCACATTCAGATCCACTGCGTTATAGCAGGTGTTAACTTCACCACCTGTGTACCATCGATAGTACGGTGCGTCCGTGTCGTCCAGGACACGGTCCCACTTCTTATACCAGTGAATATCTTCAGCTGCCCGCGCCCAGAATCCCACCGGATCCTGTAATGCGCTCTGATATACTGATTCGTAGTTACCACTCATTGTCGGCCACCCTGATAAACGGTGATGTGTCTAGATCGGCTGGGCGAGAACTGCTGAACCCGAACCCTACCGTCAAACACCACAATAACTTAAGAATGCCTGTCAGATCGAACAGCAAAAGCGCCCATCTCACACAATACAACACCGGTATGATAAGTGTTTTTAGCACCCACAGCGAGTGACTAACAACATACGCCCAATCCCTATGCCATTTGCTGGAGCAGCCATGAACTACCAGAATATTCTTGTTGAAACCCACGACGTCGTCGGCCTGATTACCCTCAACAGACCGGATGTCCTCAACGCGCTCTCCGATGACCTAATGGATGAGCTTAGTGACGCCGTAGACAGGTTAGAGACTGACGATGCGATTGGCGCATTGGTCTTGACAGGTAGTGACAAAGCTTTTGCCGCTGGTGCAGACATCAAACGCATGAAGGACAGTGACTATATGGATGTCTACATGGGCAACTTCATCGGCCGAAACTGGGAACGCATCAGCACCTGCCGAAAACCCGTTATTGCCGCTGTAGCCGGTTATGCGCTGGGCGGCGGCTGCGAACTCGCAATGATGTGTGACTTCATCATCGCTGCAGAGAGTGCTCAGTTTGGGCAGCCCGAGATCAAACTCGGCGTAATACCGGGGGCCGGCGGCACTCAGCGACTAACCCGTTTTGTCGGCAAGTCCAAAGCCATGGAGATGTGCCTAACTGGAAGAATGATGGATGCCGACGAGGCTGAACGAGTCGGACTGGTCAGCCGGATAGTGCCCGCCGACAACCTGCTGGACGATGCATTGAAAACCGCCAAAAAGATTGCAACGCTTTCCCGACCTTCGGTCATGATGGCCAAAACGGCTGTCAACCGGGCCTACGAAACCACACTTGCCGAAGGTATCCGATTCGAACGGACCATCTTCCAGTCATTATTTGCGACTGATGACAAAAATGAAGGGATGGCTGCATTTATCGAAAAACGAAAACCCAACTGGAAACATCGGTGACACACGGGGCCCGATGTGAAAGTTGACGACCACCATTATCGCTCGATCTGGCTGGAAGATAACGCACCATCCGTCTCTGTCATCGATCAAACGCTTCTACCATTTGAGTTTCGGATTCGTCAGCTCAGATCGACTGCTGATATGGTCGATGCCATCGCCACTATGGTTGTTCGTGGTGCTCCGCTGATCGGCGCCGCAGCCGCTTGTGGCCTTTTCCTGGCAGCCCAGGAAAATCCGTCTGATGAACATCTGGAAAAATCTGCCAGCCGACTACTCACAGCTCGCCCCACCGCTGTAAATCTGCGTTGGGCCTTGGATCGAATGCTACCGGAACTGCTTAACGAACCCATCACCCAGCGGGTAGAGGCCGCACGGGTCGGAGCTCAAAAGATTTGTGATGAGGACGTCAGCATTAACAGCCGAATCGGTGCACACGGACTGGAATTCCTCACCCAACACTGTCACCTTGCTCAAAAAGACATGCCCTTCAATATTCTGACTCACTGCAACGCCGGCTGGCTGGCAACCGTCGATTGGGGAACTGCGCTGTCACCCATCTTTAAAGCGCACGACGCTGGCATGAATATTCACGTTTGGGTCGACGAGACTCGCCCACGAAATCAAGGGGCATTACTGACTGCGTGGGAACTGAAAGCGCATGGTGTGCCACACACTGTGATAGCCGACAACGCAGGTGGTCATCTGATGCAGCGCGGCCAGGTCGATGCCTGCATTGTTGGTTCCGACCGAACAACACGGTCCGGCGATGTATGCAACAAGATCGGCACCTATCTCAAGGCTCTGGCCGCTAAAGCCAACGACGTACCATTTTTTGCCGCGCTCCCATCATCGACCATTGACTGGTCCATACGCGATGGAATTTCTGAAATACCTATAGAGGAACGGGAAAGTATTGAGGTTACCCACATCACCGGAGCTGATGAAAAGAACCAACTTGTCAGGGTCCGCCTCACACCAGAGGGCAGTCAGGCAGCTAACCCGGCATTCGATGTCACGCCCCGGGACTACGTCTCCGGCATTATTACGGAACGGGGTGTGTGTGACGCCTCCGAGACAGCACTGCTGAGTCTGTATCCGGAACAGGCCCAAAAGCGGCGAAAGAGCCAGCCTATTTCAACTTGAAATCCGGATCATCGGCACGGTCAATCACATCGCATAACAACTGCTATAGTCAGTCGCCTACGCTCGAGCAGACGTTCACTCACCACCGATCGACTACAACTGTATGTCCATGACTAAGCCTACTGACTGCCCGTCAAACCAAGCAACCAAGGCGCGCATCAGGCACGCTCGCCGCTGCTGCTGGTCGTATATTTTAGCGCTCGCCCTGGCACTGCCCTGTGTTTCGATCTATGCCGACGTTGCGCCGCTTAAAGCCCTGCCTGGTCATCAGCGGGCGGTAGAACTAATTAACTACTTTATACAGCGATATCACTATCGCACAGCACAGCTCAATGACGAACTTTCCAGCCAGATACTCGATCGCTACATTCAAAGTCTGGATGCCAACCGAAGTTATTTTCTGGCATCCGACATTGAAGGCTTCGAACAAATGCGCTTTCACCTGGATAACTATCTTCGAAAACAGGAACTGGACCAAATCTTTAAACTGTTTGATCTGTACCGGGAACGAGTAATTGACAGGGCAGAGTTTTCGGTGCGCGCCCTGAGCGAGGGTTTTGACCTGAACATACCGGAGAGCTATCGGTTCAACCGGAGCACATCACCATGGCCGACTGACCAGGCGCAACTGGATGACATCTGGCGACGGCGGGTCAAAAACGACTATCTGTCTCTGAAACTTGCCGGCAATTCTCACGATGACATCTTAAAAACACTTGGCAATCGTTATCGCCAGCTGAGTCGGCGTACAAAACAGATTACATCCTCCGATGTTTTTGAGACATTCATAAACGCGTACATCACTTCAGTGGAGCCACACACCAACTACTTTTCACCCCGATCAACCGAAAATTTCAAGATCAGGATGAGCCTGTCCTTGGAGGGGATCGGTGCTGTTCTACAAACTGAAAACGAATATACCGTGGTGCGTAGAATCGTGGCAGGCGGACCAGCCGAACTCAGTCAGCTATTGAATGCGGGCGACAGAATTATCGGTGTCGGTCAAGATGAGGACCAGCCGCTGGTCGATGTTATCGGGTGGCGACTGGACGATGTGGTTGATCTGATTCGAGGCCCCAAAAACACTGTGGTGAGACTACAAATTGTTCCCGTCCAGGACGGACCGGACGGCAGCGGCCAGATCATCAGCATCGTACGCGATACGATCAAGCTTGAGGAACAAGCGGCACAGAAATCGGTTATCTCTGTAGAACGTGGCGATCATATTTATCGAATAGGCGTCATCGATCTGCCGACCTTTTATGTCGACTTCGACGGCCGTTCCAGCGGCAAGGCTGACTATCGCAGCACAACCCGAGATGTTGCCAGGCTGGTCAGAGAGCTGCGGGCGGAGCATACAGATGGGTTGGTCATCGACTTGCGGGGGAACGGCGGCGGGGCGCTTACCGAAGCAACAACTCTCACCGGCCTTTTCATCGAGAAAGGACCGATCGTACAAGTCAAGGACGCGAAGGGTCGTGTCCGGGTAAAACGGGATACAGACCCCGCAATTATCTACCGTGGGCCTCTCGCCGTGCTGGTAGACGGCAACAGCGCGTCTGCCTCGGAAATCTTTGCAGGTGCAATCCAGGATTACGGCCGAGGCATCATCATTGGCACACCCACTTATGGGAAAGGAACCGTCCAGAACCTGGTCGATCTGGACCGGTACGCTCGAAACGAGGACGAGAAGCTTGGTCAACTCAAATTTACGATAGCGCAATTCTTTAGAATCAATGGCGACAGCACACAGCACAGAGGCGTTGTTCCCGATATCCTGCTGCCAACAGCTCAAGATGATACGAAACACGGTGAGCGAAGTTTGAAAAATGCGCTGCCCTGGGAACAGGTTGCTTCAGCCGATTACAGTCCGTTTGACCAGTCAGGCCTGAGCGCCGTATTACCTAAAATCAGATCGGTTCACCAAACACGCGTCGCAGATGATCCAGGGTTTCGATTTTTGTTGTCCAATCAGGCACTTGACAGCGAGATCGCGGCCATAGAGGAAATATCCCTGCTTGAATCTGAGCGTCAGTTCGAGCGTACGCGACGACAATCAGCTCGCGATTTATTGAGCACAGCCCTGCGCAAGGCCTGGAACCTCGGTGAAGATGAAAAAGTCGGTGACGAAGAGTTTCCTGGCGATATTGTTCTCAACGAAGCCGCGCAGATACTTGCCGATACTACGATCGAACTGCAAAACAATCGTATGCTGGCTCAGCACTCTGCCCACCTCAGTGCTGAGTCAGATTCTTCGACCCAGGACCAATAATCTGCGGGCGAAGATCTCTTGAAGACCTCCACCTTTGGTGAATTCCTGGCCGCCGGTTCGGGCATTCTGCAGCTTATGGAAGATGCCGGTGAGGCCCTTGCGGGGGACGGTGAGGTACTGCTGCTCGGTGGCGGTAATCCTGCTCGAATACCCGAAGTTCAGCGGACCTTTCGAGAAGCGATGGGCAGTTTGCTTGAGGATGCACCCCGTTTCGATCGTATCGTTGGAGACTACGATGGGCCACAGGGTAATGTTGAATTCTTAAGCGCGATTACAGAATTGTTGAATTCACAGTTCAACTGGGGTATCAGCGAAAATAATGTCGCCCTGACTAACGGCAGCCAGACATCTTTCTTTGTGTTGTTCAATATATTTGCCGGTGTAACCCAGGACGGCCGGAACCAACGCATATTGCTGCCACTCATACCGGAATACATCGGTTACACGGAAATGGGCCTTGGCCAGTGTATTTTTGATACCTGCAAACCGTCCATCAGTCTCAGTGGTGACCATCAGTTCAAATATCACGTGGACTTTGAACACCTACAACTTCAGTCACACACCGGCGCATTGTGTGTTTCCCGACCGACAAACCCCACAGGCAATGTATTGACCGATGCTGAAATCGAACAACTGGTTGTTCTGGCAACAGAGAGAGACCTGCCATTGATAATCGATGGCGCCTACGGCACGCCTTTCCCCAACATTATCTTTACCGATGCTACGCCGTTTTGGGACAGTAACATTATCCTGTGCCTCAGTCTGTCAAAACTGGGCCTTGCCGGCGTGCGAACGGGTATCGTAATTGCTCAGGAAGACATTATTCAGTCAATCACATCGGCCAATGCAATTATGAATCTGACCCCGGGAAGCTTTGGCCCGGGACTCACAACCGACATGGTCCGTGATGGGTCAATTCTGGATATCTCGAACCAGTTCATACGACCGTTCTATCAATCAAGAGCACAGATTGCGATCAGCTGGATTGAGTCCGAACTGGCGAGCTATCCCTTTCGAGTTCACACCCCGGAAGGCGCAATATTCCTGTGGGTTTGGTTCAAGGACCTGCCGATTACCAGTGAGACGTTGTATCAGCGACTTAAGGCGCGCGACGTGCTGGTCATTCCAGGCGAGCATTTCTTCCCGGGACTCACAGAACCATGGAAACATCGTCATGAATGTGTTCGGGTATCGTACGCCCAGGACCAGCAGACCGTCGAGCGTGGTATCGCCATCCTGGCTGAGGAAGTACGCGCAGCCTATGACAACGCAGTACCTTAGGCTCTGGACATTCAGACGTACTCAACAACATCGACTTCTTTACATTGACTGAAGCGGTGCCAGATCGTACGAAACGACTCTGCGAAATCCTCAGCCGAGTCGCGCAACCACTGGTCTACCTGCGCCTGGGCAAACCACTGACCTGTTTCCATTTCAGTATAGTCAAGCGCCAGCTCAAGATCTGTCACTAGGCGGTATACCCAGCAGAATTCCATTCCTGTTTGGGGGCTGGCAACAAGCTTAAATAGGCGTTTTGGCATTTCTTCCATCCGAATTCCGATCTCTTCTTCGATCTCACGCACACAACAGGCATCGTAGGTCTCGCCGGCATCAACATGACCGGCGACCGAGGAATCCCAGAGGCCGGGACTTTCTTGTTTATGCAGACCGCGCTTCTGTAGAAATAACCGCCCGTCCAGCCTGAACACCAGAACGTGGATGGCACGATGTGGCAGACTTAATCGGTGAATGTCATCGCGCCTGCGCTGCCCGATGACCTGGTCCTGGTTATCAACCACCGACAGAATTTCTGAATCTTCCGCCCTCATATCGGGGCGTCAACGTCGGATCTACGAACGGGTTCACCCACGCGCTGTCGCTGCTGCCAGTACTCGTCTATCCAGACCGAGCTATCAAGTGGGGGTAACAGTGAGCCGCCAAGTATCATATCTGCGACCCGCTCTGCCAGCATAATCGTCGGTGCATTGAGGTTGCCGTTAGTAATTTCAGGGAATACAGATGAGTCTACGACGCGAAGAGACTCTACCCCTTTCACTCTACATGCACTGTCCAGCACGGCGGTCGCATCGTCAATCGCGCCCATGCGACACGTACAGGATGGATGATAGGCACTTTCTACATTCTGTCGAACCCAGTCATCTATATCCGAATTGCTAATGACGCTTCTACCGGGTTGTATTTCTGCACCCCGGAACGGTTCCATGGCGGGTTGTTCGAAAATCTCCCGGGTCAGATGTATACAGGCCCGCCAGTCTTCCCGATCCTGCTGCGCCTCAAGATAGTTGAACAGAATCTTGGGGCTATCCTTGGGCGATTGCGAAACAATTTTCACGCACCCTCGACTTTGTGGCTTGTTCGGTCCTACATGGACCTGAAACCCGTGCCCGGGGAAAGCCGCACGCCCGTCATACCGCATTGCACCCGGTAGAAAGTGGTACTGAATATCGGGCCATTGAACGCCTGCACGTGAACGGATAAAACCACAGGACTCGAAATGATTCGTGGCACCCAGGCCGGTTCTCGTGAACAGCCAACGGGCACCGATTAAACCTTTGGCCAGCGGATTGAGGTAACGATTCAGGGTAATCGGCTGCTTACACCGAAACTGAAAATATACTTCGAGGTGATCCTGCAGATTCTCGCCCACGCCAGGGCTCTCGCATTGCACTTCTATCCCCAAAGATTCAAGGTGATGAGCCGAGCCAATACCCGAACGCTGCAACAGACTCGGCGACCCGATAGACCCGGTCGCCATCAACACCTCGCGCCGAGCCTGAACCTGAAAAATCCGCCCGTCCTTTTCGTATTCGACAGCCACGGCTCTGGATTTTTCAAACAGCACGCGGTGCACGTACGTACCACCGACGTATCGGAGATTGGACCGATTCATTGCGGGTCGCAGATACGCACTGGCTGTGGATGCCCGGACTCCATCCCGAACCGTCATGTGCATGGCACCAAATCCCTCTTGCTGACACCCATTGTAGTCATCGGTTACGGGGTAACCCGCTTCGTGCCCGGCCTGAATAAATGCCTCATAGAGCGAATTTCCGGTCATGTTGTTCCCAGCACAGACTGAGAGCGGTCCATGGCCCCCGCGATAGTCATTTTCTCCGTCAACCCAACTTTCTGCCTTCTTAAAGTAAGGTAGACAAGACGCGTAGTTCCAGCCATCCGCGCCCAATTCTTCCCATCGATCGAAGTCCCGGGGATGTCCCCGAACATACACCATCCCGTTAATCGATGATGATCCACCAAGCACACGGCCGCGCGGGCAATCGATCACCCGGCCATTCAAGTGAGGTTCAGCCTGCGAGGTGTATCCCCAGTTGAAGCGCGCCAGATTCATCGGGATTGACAAGGCCGCTGGCATCTGCACATATATACTGCGGTCGCTTCCCCCTGCTTCCATCAACAGCACGTTACAGCCAGAATCCTCGCTTAATCTTGCGGCCAGCACGCAACCGGCAGATCCTGCACCAATAATTACATAATCAGCATCACGCACAAATGTGTCTCTCGTCTATAGTCACCTCCACCACACCCCAAGGAGTGACTGTTGTCAGCTTAGCCAGTATGTCGCACCCTTTATCCTAAACCATCAGGCCGCAAACCAAAATAATGTCGAAGCTCAAGGCCCGAAATACAAGCGTTAACGCAGATCTCGTCGTATTCGATAAAGACGGCACCCTGATTGATTTCCATACCCTGTGGGGGCCAAGGGTGGAACGCGCCATCAAGGCAATCTGCTCATCCCTAGGGTGGAGTCAGCCCCTCATCGATCAGTTATCTGCAGCACTCGGCTACGACCCTCAAACTGCTCGTGTCGTATCTCAGGGACCACTCGCAACTGCACCCATCAGTGAGCTAGAGATCGTCGTAGCCACGGCCCTTTTTCAGCACAAGGTGTCCTGGGAGCGCGCAAAAGACCTGGCTTGCGGGCACTTCGGCCCGGTGATGTCTGCCCTGCCAACACCGGCGGAAATCAATCCCCTGGGAGATGTTCGCGCGGCTATTGTACGGCTTAAATCATCAGGGATTCAGGTCGCCATCGCAACGAGTGATGACCGAGCACCGACAGAAGCTGCTCTGCGTGAACTGAATCTCACTCAAACTGTCGACCTGCTACTGTGCGCGGATGATCCCGGCACTCCTTCAAAACCAGACCCATCGGTTCTGCACTACATCAGCCAACAACTGATTGTCAGCATTGACCGAACCGTGATGGTCGGAGATACCGTGAGCGATCTGGTAATGGCCCGACGGGCTGGCGTGACACTGACAGTAGGCATAACCGGAGGTGCTGACAAGACGGCCGAGCTCGAGTCACATGCCGACGTTTTATTGTCGTCAGTGGATGACCTTGTACCAGCCTGATAAGCACGCAAAAAGTCGCATCAAACTACCGGCTCAGCTTGGAAACTTGCCCGAAGTAAGCGAACGCAGGTAGTCCTCCTGGCTTTTGCTTTCTATAGCACCTGGCCTGGCCCTGCGAACACTGTCAATGGCGTCCACAGGCAATTCCCCCACACCAATCAGCAAACGGGCGGCTATAGTCCCGGCACGGCCCAGTCCAGCAGCGCAGTGGAGAAGAATCTTTTCGCCCCGACTCAGTTGCGCCAAAAGCTCAGGTTCAATATCCGCAAACTGCGATTCGAAGCGGGCACCTGGTGCCCCAAGATCAGTGATTGGGCAGTGATACCACTCAAATGGTGCGATTTCGTATCTTTCTGGCAAGTGGGCCACTCCCAGTATCGAAAACTCGTGCTGTTCAATCAACGAAATCACTGTCAGTGGTTCCCAGTCTATGATCACTCCGAGATCCCGATCCAAATCACGCGTACGCACGCCAACTGAACTGAACTCGAGCCGCCCCGGGCAACAGCACATCCCCACCATCCCGTTGCCGGGTAACGAGACAGTATCGATCTGCAGTGGCTCGCCTGGGACCTGCACTACCGCTCAGAACTCACCATGCACCCGTGTTGGGCATCGACAGCCACGGCTCGGCTGGTGCCAAATCGTCACCCTGTTGCAGCAGTTCGATTGAAATATTGTCGGGAGATCGGATAAATGCCATGCGGCCATCTCTGGGTGGCCTGTTGATTGTGACACCGTTATCCATCAGGTGCTGACACAGCGCGTAGATGTTCTCGGTACCATAAGCAAGATGCCCAAAATTTCGACCGCCCGCATACTCTTCAGGGTCCCAGTTATGGGTAAGCTCGACCATCGCATCTTCGTTACCAGGAGCCGCCAGAAAGATATTGGTATAACGACCCTTCTCATCATCTTGACGTCGAAGTTCGATCAACCCCAGTTTGTTGCAGTAAAAGTCAAGCGAATCTTCAACACTACTTATCCGCACCATTGTGTGCAGGTATTTCATACCACCTCCTTTAATCTGTTGACAGACCGATCTTAACCTTTGGACAGGCTCCTTTGAAACCACGCATTACCAGCAATCAACACCCAAAGCTCGATATCTGATACCGTCGATACCTGTGCGCAGACAGCAACGGCAAGTTTATGAGTACCACGATAACGACTGCTGGTGACGACTGGTATGAGTGCATATCACTCGGTGACGGTATCTCACTGATCCGGGAACGCTACGTCGCAGATTGGCTGCGCTGCAATATCTGGCACATTCAAGGCAAGCAGCAAGATCTTCTGATTGATTCCGGGCTTGGTTTACGGCCACTGAAGCCCGAGATTGCCCGACTCAGTTCGCGCTCCGTGACCGCGGTCATGTCACACTGTCATTTTGACCACATTGGATCCTGTCATGAGTTCGACAAGCGCCTGGGGCATCGCGCCTGCAGTGAGGTGTATCAGGATCCGATGCCGCCCGAAATGCAGATCGATGCGTTCATCCGGGCGGAGACGTTCAAGGCCCTGCCCCACGATCAGTTCGAAGTCTCATCCTTCCACATCACCCCCGCTCCCCTAACAGGCTATCTCGATGATGGCGATCACATCGATCTCGGCGACCGAGTGTTGCGCGTTCTGCACCTGCCGGGCCACTCTCCTGATTCGATTGCTCTGCTGGACGAAAAAAACCAGATTCTATTCAGTGGCGATGTTATCTATAACGGTGACCTTTTTGATACGCTGTATCACTCGGACCGTGACGCCTATAGAGAAAGCCTCGAACGGCTGAAAACGATCCCCATTACGACTGTTCACGGCGGACACGACGCCTCGTTTGATCGAAACCGCATGATTGAGATCATCGACAACTACCTCGATGGTGGCGGTCGACTTGGTGATCCTTACGCCTGGGTCAGCGCAAAGGTGTGACTCGGTTGAGCGCCTAGCCGACCGTCAAACTAAACCAGCAGAGATCAGCATTCACTCCAAGCACGGGCTCAACTGAGCGTGCTCTGTAGGTCCTTACGGTCAAGGTGTCGCTCCAACCCAAACTGGATCAGCCGATCTATCAAATCGCCGTAAGCGATGCCCGCTGCCGCCCAGAGCTTTGGATACATGCTGATGGGTGTGAAACCTGGCATCGTATTAATCTCGTTGACTAAAACACTGCCATCTGAGCACATGAAAAAATCAACGCGCGCGAGTCCGCTGCAATCTATTGCTTTAAACGTCTGTATAGCGAGCTGCTGGATCGTCTCGGTTTTTGACTTTTCCAATACTGCGGGAATCACCAACTCAGACCGATCGTCAATATACTTAGTGGTGTAATCGTAAAATTCAGCGCCCGGGATAATTTCCCCGACACCGGATGCCTGTGGGAACTCGTTTCCCAAGACCGCACATTCGAGTTCCCTGGCGTTTTCAACCGATCTCTCAACAATCAACTTGGTGTCATATCGCGACGCCAGTTCCAGACCCACCTGCAGGCCCTGGCGATCATGAGCTTTCGAAATTCCCACACTGGACCCCAGGTTTGCAGGTTTTACAAACAGAGGGTAATCGTACTCGCCTTCCAGGCGCTCTAAAACCGGTACCTGGGCTCGGCACCAGTCGGAACGCATAATCACGGTATATTGGGTCTGGGGCAGACCACTGGCCGCAAATATCGCCCGCGCCAGCGCTTTGTCCATACCTAAAGCCGAGGCGGCCACACCCGCGCCCACATAGGCCAGTCCCGCGAGTTCGAGCAGACCCTGAACAGTGCCGTCTTCACCGTAAGGACCATGTAACAGAGGGAAAACCACATCAAACTCGGAATCAGGTAGATTGTCTCCGTCTTCTGAAACCAGAAAAGCGCCGACACCGGACAGCCTGGCAGGCACCAGTTCATCGGACACGACCGTCGCCGACTCTAGCAATCGAGCCTCTTTACCCCCGAAACACCATCGGCCCTGCAGGTCGATACCTGCCAGCACAACGTTGTAGCGCTCGCGGTCGATCGCCGCGTAGACCGATCTCGCAGAAACAACCGACACTTCGTGCTCTGCCGAACGCCCGCCGAATAAGAGCAGAACCCGAGTTCTACTCACTGTCTGCCCAAATATTCGGTCATTTTTCTGTTTTAGATCAGCGCGTCAGCTGCATGCGCTGCCACGTAGGCATCTAAATAGGCCAGAAATACTGCCTGTACCTGGCGTGTGATTTCTCCACCACCCTCCGGAAATTTCAGAACCTCGCCGTTCTCAAGACGAAGAGATGCACACGGCATCACATCCCGGGTGGCACTGGTCACGAAGCATTCGCTGGCATCGTAGAGTTCATTGGCGTGTATATCGGCCTCCTGACTCGAAATCCCAGCCTCCTTCAAGGCACGGTGTATGTGCTTTTTGGTCAACCCCTTGAGATTTCCTTCTCCGGGGGTAGTCAGCCGCCCGTTAATCACAAACCAGGCGTTACTGTTCGCAGCTTCAGTCACAAACCCCTCTCGATCAAGGATGATGCAATCGTCGGCACCCAGTTGTCGGGCCTGGGTGATTGCCAGGATATTGTTCAGATAGTTTCCTCCTTTTATGTTCGGATCCAATGCATTTGCCGGATTACGTCGAACCGAAGGTACGGCCATATCCATGCCATGGGAATAATATTCCGGCTTGCGCGCAGGCAGTGTGCTGACAATGATCACATAACGCGTCGTAAGGTCCGGATCCGGATACAGGTCGACCGGGCCAACGCCGCGGGTAACCTGGTATCGAACGTAAATATCCTGTTCAGAGCCTGCACCAGTCGCCTTAACCGTCCGCCTGATCTCCTGGATAAGCTCTTCCCGACTCTGTGTAATTGTCATACTGATCAGTGCTGCCGAGTTCTCCAGCCGCTCAAAGTGATCATCCATGAATACCGGCACACCCTTGTAGGTCCGGAAAACCTCATACACCGAGTCTCCATACAGGAAACCACGATCCATAGCTGGAATTGTCGCGTCAGCCATTGGTGTGACGAGCCCGTCGACATTAATCATTGGGTTCATCTCACGGGATCCTTTTCATCTTGCCCTATACTCAATGGATAATCAGCCTCGCGTAAAGCAGCTGCTTTCATCGCAGGTTGTCAACAGGGACGGTTCTCTACCGCGAAGTCAGCATCTCACAATTGATGTCTGCACTCAACAAATAACTTACCACACGCTCTCTCGCACAGCACCCCGTTTCCACAGGAGAACCCAGTGCCCATTTACGCCAATCAGGACCTTGTGGCTCAGTCCGATGAGATGGAAGGTTGGAATACACCACTCAACAGACGTGCCAGTTTTCACAATCTTCACCGGATTATCCGCTATGGTTTCAGTGTTCGTGCTCCCGATGTACTCAAACTGACCAGCTGCATTGATGCACGCATCGCCGAACTGGGTTCGGTACAACAAATGTGTAGCTCCGATTTCTTCTCGGCAATGGTCGTACTTCGGGGCGAACAGCTTGTGTATGAACAGTATGCGCCTGATTTTGCCCCTCACCAGGCGCATACAATTATGTCTATCACCAAGACCATGACCCATCTGATCATGGGGCGGTGTGTAGAAGATGGTTTGATCGACCTGAACGCCAAGGTGTGTGACTACCTCCCGGAAATCGGTTCAGGCTATGCCGATGCAATAATACAAAACGTATTGGACATGAATATCGTCAACGACTACTCCGAAGATTATTCAGATCTCCACACGACAGCCCTGCTCCACAATGCGTCGATGGGCTGGCGCCTGCCTGCAGCCAATGTCAGGCTAACTTCAAATCGGGAATTTCTATGCACCATAGGTAGCAATGATTTGCTGAACCGCTCCGGAGAGGTGAATTACAAATCCGCCAGTACCGATGTACTGGCGTGGATCGCTGAACGCGTCAGTGGCCAGGCCCTGCGAGACCACCTGATTCGAATTGTCGAAGCGGCCGGTATCGAGCACACATTCTACATGTCTACAGATCATACGGCAGTCCCAAACACCAACGGCGGCGCGTGCCTGAGTCCGCGTGATCTCGCTCGTTTGGGTCTTATCTTTGCTCGGCGGGGTCGAGGTATCAATGGCAAACTCGTCGGAAGTCATACCTTCATGGATGCCGCAAGACGTTGCACCGGGCCGACTTACCCACCACCGGACAACCACATACACTATGGCAACCAGCTTAAGACCAACGGCCGTTGGGTAGGCCACGGAGGCTGGGGTGGTCAGTTGCTAATGGTTGACCCCGAAACCACAACGGTCGTAGTCTTCTTCAGCGTGCTGGAGAATCAAAGCGCGTCTGATGACAATCACAGCCGTGCTATCGTGCAGATGGCAGAGGAAGTCATCGGATGTTGAATATAATTTTGTTCAGTTGGATAACGCTTAATGAGCAAGAACAAACTACAGGGCACTCCTACAATCTGCAAGGACTTGCAGAAGATCTACGAGCCTAATTCGAAGCATATTCTGCAGGAGTTTGGCCGTACGCTATCTCGAACCGAAGAGCAGGAACACACAGGCCATGGGCTCGCAGTCAAGAACGTCTCCTTCGAGGTCCAAATGGGCAAATGAGGATCAGAGCCGGGCCTCTCTCCAGTGGCAGGGTCACTGCTGGTGGTTGTTCCAGGGAGGTGGGTGTTTATTCTTCCTATAGTCTGGTGACATTGAAGTCGGTGTGGCCTTGGCGATTACAATATCGTCCTAATGATGTACAGATATAAAGATGCCCAGGGGATACTGACATGACCGTATTAGATGATTTTAGACGCTTGACCGGCAATATTTTTCTGGGGGGACACACCCGGCGAAGCTTATCAACGGAAGCACTGGATGTAATCGACCCGGCGACCGAAGACAAACTGGGTGAAGTCGCCGAAACCACGGAAGCAGAAATCGATGAAGCTATAGCGATCGGGCACACCGCACAGAAAAAGTGGTGGGCCATGAGTGGCCTTGGGCGCTCGGAGATAATGCATGAAGTCGCCAACCGCATGCATCACATGAGGCCCAGGCTAGCTGAAGCCATGACCCGTGAGATGGGCAAGCCCTACAAGGAGTCGGCCGACGAGGTGGAATGGTCGGTTTCCGCCATTCGCTACAACGCCGAAGTCGGGCGCAGTGATGCCGGTCGGGTCATGGGCAACGAGATCCAAGGGCACCTGAACTACACGCTGAAATTGCCGCTGGGCGTTGTTGTGAGCATTCAGACCTTCAATTACCCTCTGACCCTGCTGGCTTGGCAGTCAGGTGCCGCGCTGGCTGCAGGTAACGCAGTAATCTGCAAACCGTCTGAGCACACAACACTGACATCGCTGCTGTTTGCTGAAGCGTATGAGCCCCTGCCCGAAGGTTTATTTCAGGTCGTCACCGGTGCAGGCAACGCAGGTAGGTATTTGGTCGAACATAAAGATACCAACATGATAGCTTTCACCGGCAGTGTGCCCACGGGTCAGGCCATCGGCGAGACCTGCGGGCGCATGTTGAAGCGCTCCCTGATTGAGACTTCCGGCAATGATCCGTTTGTCATCATGCCGTCGGCCGATCTGGATATTACGGCCCGGGCCGCCGCTTTCTCAGCCTTCATGAACTGTGGCCAGATCTGTGTTTCCGCCGAACGCTTTTACGTGCACGAAGACATCCATGACGAGTTCGTGGCTAAGTTAATCGAAAACGCCAAGGGCATTCGTATCGGCAACGGCCTTGGCAAGGTGGATATGGGGCCCATGGTGTCCGAAAAAGAGCGCGCACGTTACGAATCCGTGCTCGCAAACGCCATCGAGCAGGGCGCCAATGTCATGCTCGGCGGTGGACGCCCGGCTCAGTTCAATCAAGGCTGGTTTGTCGAACCTACGGTGCTGTCTGAGTGTCGTCAGCAGATGGATATTTTCAATAACGAAAGCTTCGGCCCCGTAGCACCCATTTGCAAAGTAAAAAGTTTCGAGGAAGGCATTGCGTTCGCTAATGATTCTAGATTCGGATTGGGTGCCAATATTTATACGCGAGATTTAAGAGAGGCAATTCGGGCTACGGAACAACTCGAAGCTGGCATGGTCTGGGTCAACGCGCCCCTGCTCGACAATGATGCTGGACCGTTTGGTGGCACGAAAATGTCGGGCCAGGGCCGTCAGCTTGGTCCGGAAGGCATCGATACTTTCCGTGAGACCAAGTTTGTTATGATCGATCCGGATTGTACAGATGCCCAGGATGGTTGGTGGTTCCCCTACAAGGATGAAGAAAGCTTTTCCGGATAAGTAACGTTTTTTTTGTTGCTAAATCGCTCCATCTAGGCTCAACAGCCAATGCGGAAGAGATTACCCATCTCCGCTATCAATAACTGACAACACAACTTCATGATGACTGACCAACAGACACAACCCCAAGTACTGAAAAATTAAAGCGCCTCCGATGACAATCACAAACGTGCTATCGTGTAAATGACTGAGGAAGTGATCGAATTATGAAAAGATCTTGAGACAACTGGAACACTTTGATGAATAACAATAAACACCTCGACACACCCATAGTCTGCAAGGATCTATGGAAGGTTTTTGGAGCCAATCCAAAAACTATCCTCAAAGAAATCGACCCTAAGTGGTCACGCGCCGAAGTACAAGAAAAGACCGAACACGTCATCGCTGTCAAAAACGTCTCATTCCAAGTCGAACGCGGCGAGACCTTCGTGGTAATGGGACTCTCTGGCAGTGGTAAATCAACTCTGGTTCGCTGCATCTCTCGTTTGATCGAACCCACGCAGGGTGAAGTGCTGGTTGATGGGGTAGATACCGTGACCATGCCCGAAAAAGAGCTGATTGAACTGCGTCGACATAAATTGAGTATGGTGTTTCAACACTTCGGCTTGCTCCCTCATCGCCGTGTCATCGAAAATATTGCCTACGGCCTTGAGGTACGGGGTATGCCTCGGGATGAACGACTCAAGAAAGCCGGGGAAGTGCTGGAATCTGTTGGCCTGAGCGGCTGGGGTGACAATTACCCCCGTGAATTGTCGGGCGGCATGCAGCAGCGGGTCGGTCTCGCGCGGGCGCTGGCAGTCGATCCGGAAATCATGTTGTTTGACGAGCCCTTCAGTGCACTTGACCCACTGATCCGACGCGAGATGCAGGATGAACTGCTTCGACTTCAATCCGTCGTCCGCAAAACCATGGTGTTCATTACGCACGATTTTCTGGAAGCCATCAAAATGGGTGACCACATCGCGATCATGAAGGATGGTGAGTTCGTCCAGATCGGCACCCCTGAAGAGATCGTCGCCAATCCAGTAGACGACTACGTACGGGACTTCTCTGAAGATGTGCCCCGACATAAGGTTCTGACCGTCAACTCCATCATGGATACCGACTGTTGTCGTTGCGGTGAACACGAAACCGTGGCCAGTGCGCTAGCAATAATGGACGGACAGCAGACTCAAGCGGCTTATGTTGTCGGCCCGGATAATAGCTATCAAGGTACCTTAACCCGCGAGCAAGCCATGGCTGCCTCGAATTCAGGTGCTTCAATGACCCAACTTGCTCAGAAAGACACCGCCGCATCACCGGACGCACTTATCGAAACATTGATCGCCAATGCAACCCAACTCAACCACCCGATACCCGTTGTCGATGCCGATAACAAACTGCTGGGTGCGGTTGATCATCGCGCGATATTACTGGCAATCGAAGGTAGTTAAGCCATAGCGAATTGAACAAACGATTCAAGCTGCTTACATCACCAACAAATAATGAAGCTCTCTGACCGACAGCGGGAACTGATCAAGCCGGTCGGTATAAGTGCAGTTGTGATTGCTGTTTCGATCTTAATTGCGCAGCTCACACCGGACGACCAAAAGTTTCCACAACAAATTATCGATACCTTCCCGTTTGCTGACTGGATCAATAATGGACAAGCCTGGCTAAAGGAGAACTACCAGTGGGCGACTCGGGCTTTTGCAGCTGTCATTCGCGATTTAGTTGACTCGGTCGAGACGTTTTTGGTGGTGACTGCCTGGCCTGTGATTGTGCTTGGTATCGGTTTAATCGCTTTACGATTCGGCGGCTTGCGCCTTGCCTTGGTCTGCTCCCTGTCAACCATGGTCTGGGCCAGTCTGGATTTGTGGGATTCTGCGATGTCAACGCTCAGCGTGATGTTTGTGTCTATACTGATAGCGTCAACGCTAGGAATAGTGCTCGGAATTCTTGCATCGCAGAGCGATCGGTTTGAGGCTGGAATCCGACCCGTACTGGACACCATGCAGACACTACCCGGCTTTGTCTACCTGCTGCCTGCAATATTCTTTTTTGGCATTGGTTCCCCACCCTCTGTCATCGCAATCGTAATCTACGCGCTGCCCCCTGTCGCACGATTAACCAACTTAGGGATTCGCCAGGTGCCCCACGAAACGATCGAGGCTGCACGTTCTTTTGGCTCTACACGCAGGCAACTGCTGTTCAAGGTAAAACTTCCTCTGGCACTGCCATCGATCGCAATGGGTATCAACCAGACAATCATGATGGGACTCGGACTGGTTGTTATTGCAGCCTATATTGGTGCAGGCGGACTGGGCTACGAAGTTTATGTGGGTCTCCGTCGACTTAAATTTGGCCAGGGTTTAGAAGCGGGTATCGCGGTTCTCTTATTGGCGATTATGTTCGACCGGATCAGTACCGCCGTGGGCCTACGCCATCAGGGCAACGGTCCAAATAAAGGGTTCAAGTTGCTCCCGAGCCGTCTTCAGGGACAACCCTGGGCTGAATCCTTTGAACAGTACCTCACACTCGTCTATGGAGCATGCGGCACTATTAGCACTCTGTATTCGTTAGTTCTGGCTACCTTGGTTCAAACTGTTACGCGCCCTCTAGGCAGAAAATTCAGCGGCGGCCTCCATCGACTGATCATCGCCAACGGTTATGTTCTAACCTCGGCAACACTGCTTACACTGGTCTATCTGTTCGATGCCCATGTGACGGGGTTTGGCAGCTATCCCTCTAGCTGGGAATTCTCAATCCAGAAGCCTGCTGATGCGGCATTGGACGCGCTCACGACGAGTACCGTGTTTATTGGAGTTACCACCTGGATCCGCGGTTTTGTTTTCAGCTGGATGTTAGATCCGCTGGCAGATTTCCTGGTCGGCCTGCCCTGGTGGTATTTGATTGGATTACTAAGCGTTGGTGTCTGGCTGGTCTGTAATCGGGCTACCGCGATCGTGTGTGTGGTTGGCTTACTGTTTATCGGGGCCACGGGTTTATGGTCGATAGGGATGTTCTCATTGGCACAGATACTAGTATCTGTGGTTCTATGTATGTTGATTGGTATACCACTGGGCGTACTGGCTGCTGTAAACAACACCTTCGAAGCCATCATTCGACCAGTATTGGATGCTATGCAGACGTTACCGGCGTTTGTCTATCTCATACCCGTACTGATGTTTTTTGGTGGCAATGTGGTCTCGGCAGTGATCGCAATCATGATTTACTCGCTGCCGCCGGTCATACGACTGACCAACTTGGGTATCCGCGAGGTATCGACCGAGGCCGTAGAGGCGTCTACTTCGTTTGGGTCGACATTCACTCAAACGCTATTCAAAGTGAAAATTCCACTGGCTTTACCTTCGATCATGATGGGCGTTAACCAGTCCGTGATGATGGCACTCGCCATGCTGATTATCACCCCACTGATCGGTGGCGGTGGCATTGGGCGGGAAGTCTTTCTTGGGCTCTCCCAAGCCGATACTGGCCAGAGTCTGCAGGCCGGCCTGTGTATCGTATTTTTGGCGGTCGTCCTCGATCGACTGACGCAGGCCATAAGCGTACGTCAACAAAAAGCATTGGGACTCAATATCGGTACGCACTAGTTGAAGATGCTCAAACATACCTATAGCCCGAAGCTCAAATTGATTTATCCTTTTTAATACAATCGGTTGCAGGTATTTAGTTCACTCTGGCCTAGCGCCCCAAACGGATACCCATTTAACATATAATTTCTAGCACAGGTCGATTTATCAACTACTAACTCAACCTGAATTACCACCAACGGAGGCAATCAATGAACGTTTGTACGATATTACGAAAATTTACTTTGACCCTGTTAATCGCTTTGAGTGTGGCATTCATTCCAGCCACATCCTATGCGGCAAAGGGCGTTGTTAAGATCTGGGAAGCTGACTGGACTGGCAACCTTGTTTTCGGTCAGCTTGTCCAAATCATTCTAGAAGAAGAAATGGACTACAAGGTCAAGCAGATTTTCATGGCCGGCACGGCAGGCTGGGAAGCGATGGCCTCCGGCGATCTGGACATCGCCTTGGAAGCTTGGCCGAGCTACAACGCGGATGCCAAGGCTCGGTATTTCGCTGACTACGGTGGCGACGGCTCTGTCATGTACGTCACTGAATCGGGTGTGGTTGGTGCCAGTGATTACTATGTTCCTCGCTACGTATGTGAGGGTGATAGCGCACGCGGTATCAAAGCCACAGCACCAGATCTTTGCATGCACGCCAAAGGCCAATGCAGCCACTGTGGGTTGGAAAAATTAAAACCATATGCTGATGTCTTTGCTTCCCCTGAAACCAAACCTAAAGGCCGTCTCATTGGATGCCCCGTTGCAGGTTGGGGTTGTGAGGATCAGGCACGACTTGATGCTGCTGGATTAGATTTTACAGCCGTGGAACTCGGAACAGACACCGCTCAATGGGCTGAACTTACCGCTGCGATTAAGCGAGGTGAGCCGATACTGGTGTACGCCTGGGAACCAATGTGGATTTTCGCAGCCTTTGATCTGGTCGGAATTGGCATACCCAAGAATGAAGACGGCAGCTGCTGGCCGACATGCGGTTGGCCCGAGGACGTTACCTTCCAGTCCGCAAACCCGGACTTCGCCAACAAGCACCCTGACGTGATTCAGATGCTTAAGAACATGAAACTTTCCAACGCTCAGCAGGCGCCGATGATCTTTGATGTGGATGTCAACAAGATGCCAGTTGAAGATGCGGTTCGAAAGTGGATGGCATCGAATGAAGACACTTGGAGACCCTGGGTACCGTAGTAATGTAGACCATTAGAAGTTTCGGTAGTCTGAAACCCCCGGCATTTTCCGGGGGTTTCTTTATTCGGACATCTTTTGCACAGCCGACCGTGCTAACCTGCCTCGCTCTGCAAATAGCATGATCTGCCTCGTTTGAATTTCAGCCCCCGTCTGGGAATACGGGTGGACCAGAATCCTATAAATGCCTGTCTTGTACGAGTGTCATACAAGAGGTTTTTACACCAGAGACTGCCTCAAAAGGGTGACTATTTATGTCTTTCCCCCACACCCATACGCTTGTGGATGCGTCTGCCAAACAGGAATAAGATAGCAGGATGAAACGCCTGTTTGCCATTGTTCTATCTCTTTTGATGTTGGTGGGATTTTCTGCCGATGCTGTTGCTGTGAATAAAGATGATCTAGATAAACTGCGGAAAACTAATGAATGTTCGAAATGCGATCTCACTGGGGCAGACTTACGTGGAGCAAATCTTTCTGAGGCAAATCTGAAGTGGGCAAAAATGACTGCGGCAAATCTAGCTGATTCAAATCTGAGTGGGGTGAATATGTATGGGGCACACGCTGGTCACGTAATTCTGACTGATGCGAATCTGACTGGAGCAGATCTGCGTGGGGTAAATCTGAAGTGGGCAAAAATGACTGCGGCAAATCTGACCAAAGCAAATCTGAGCGAGGCAGATCTGCTTCTCACAGATCTGACTGATGCGAATCTGGTCGGGACTATTCTGACCAGGGCAAATCTGATGCGGGCAAATTTCAAGCGGGCAAATCTGACGGCAGCAATTCTGATTCGGTCTAATCTGATAGGGGCAAAACTGGTAGGGGCAAAAATGACGGAGGCAAATCTGACCAAAGCAAATTTGAGCGAAGCAGATCTGACGCTGGCAGATCTAACTAGGGCAAATCTGACTGGCGCAAGTCTTTGGAGTGCAGAACTAACTGAGGCAAATCTTTCTGAAGCAAATCTCACTAGGGCAAATCTAAAAGGTGCAGACCTAATCGCGGTAAATCTGGAGGGGGCGAATCTAAAGGAGACTAAATTTTGTAGATCGACAATGCCAGACGGAACAAAGAACAACTCAGGGTGCTAGTTTCTGCCGTCGGGATTCTAAAAACTCGAGACGCTTACTCTAACTCAGTCGTGGCGGAAATACAGGACAAGCCTGACTTCTTTTCGCCACAGTTTTGATTCCTGGGCGACGCTGAGGATTTATGATATCAATCACCACAATATGTATAGGAAAGATGCTTAAGAGCGCTAAGGGAATCTTTTCAGCAGTAATTTGCATGATGTTCCTGTTGGCTTGGTCAGCACTAGCTGTTTCTGAGGGACAGCGGAAGTCGTTGGGTTGTTCGGCAGGAGATTCAGGTGTTGTAGCTCCTTTCCCCTTCGATGTAGGCGATGGCAACGACTACGGTCAGCGCAGGCTTGAACTCACTGTGCCTTCAAAGTGCCAATGTGATGGCAACAATTGCACACCATGTGCAATTGTTGTGGGCTATCACGGATATAGCGAAACTGGCACCAGCAACCACAGCTGGAAGAGTCGATTGGAACCCAAAGGCGAAGCAGTCGGCTTTATTAGTTTGTATCCAACCGGGGACTTAACCGAGACCAACTATTTCAACTGGGGTGCATTGAAAAAGCGCCGCAGCAGACTGCGTCAAAACTGGGCAGTACCCTCATGCCAGGATTCTGAAGACGGATGCTTACTGATGGATGGTATCCCCTGCGATTGGTGTGGCTCTAATACGGAAGACGATGCAATTTCAACCCGGAGGGAAATTGACTTCACACGTGCGATTATAAAATGGACGATGGACAATCATTGTGTGGATCCGGAACAAATTTTTGGCACCGGATTCTCAAACGGTGGATTGTTGGCTCATCTTCTGGCACGGCATCCGGACACATCCGGACTGTTCAAAGCTTTATTGCCAGTCAGTGGTGTGGATCACGCCGGCAGAAAAGACCACTTGAAGTGGATCGATACACCGCAGGATGGGGATTCGCCGTGGATCCTGCATGCCAACGAAATATTCGACCGGTTTGAGCCGTATGATGGTCGAGCCTACACCGAATACGCCGGTAACGCCGGCGGAGGTTGGAACTCGGTGTGGCTTTACCCACCGGTGCTGCAGATTTTTGCTAAATATGCAGCAGAGAACGACGGTTATTCAGACTGTGGTTTTGGTCCGACGGATGTCGGTGACCGATTTGGTGTCCTGGATGTCGGTGGCGTGGTGCTAGAGGGCTATCGCCGACTCTCCGATCTTGAGGGTGAAGGTCAAGAGATGTTCCACTGCTTTACTAAAGATGCCGAGGGTAAGATTTGTCGGAAACTCGCCATTTGTTTATGGGATGGTGGTGAAAGCGGCGATGATTGGGTTACCACAGGAGTAGGTGCCACTCACGAACGTTCTGGACGGGAATGGATTGGTGGTACAGATTCGGGAACCGGCGGGACTGATCCTATGGACATTATGTGGCGTTTCTTTCAGTGGTCGGTCGGTAATGAGTAATCGCTTATTTCATTGGATGTCAGGGCGAGCCCTGGTAGGGGCCAGTGTGCTTGAATCAACGGATTCAGGTTACCCTATTTCATGACAATTCCGATCTTTCGACTAACCAATTAATCAATAGAGAAGAATTAATGAAAACCTATCTACGCGACCAAGTTGACTGGCAACAACCCTTCCCTGCAGAGGAATATGCTGTGCGCCGCGCCAAAGTACGAAAGGCACTGATGGATTCGAGCTTGGATGCAATTTTCGTTACGACACCCGCCAACATCACATGGCTGACCGGTTACGACATGATCTGGTATCACCTGCAGAACTTGACGGGAGTGCTGGTACGTGCGCTCCGCCCACACGACCATTATCTCTACCACACCGGAAATTACTGAAGTGGTCTATGTTGATGCTACGGCTGTTTCCGGCACAGTTGATGAAAGTATCTCAGCCATTGTTGGCGGAATTGCCGATAAAGGTCTCGGTGGTGATCGAATTGGTTTGGAATTGTGGGGGTATGCACCGCATGCGTCTGTCATGGAGGCGTTGGCTGGAGCGCTTCGTAACGGCGGTGCAACAGTTGAGGATCACTGGACGCTGGTCGAAAAGCAACGCTTCGTTAAGTCCGATCTTGAGATCCAGCATGTTCGCAAAGCCGCCGAAATTGCTGATTTAGCCATGGCAGCTGCGCGCGACAACATCCGCCCAGGCATCATGGAAACTGAAATCGAGGGCGTCATCATGGGAACCATGATGAGGGCTGGCGGCGGTTATCCCGGCATCCGCACCATGATCGGGAGCGGACCACGATCAGGAACACATCACAGTTCCCCGACACGCCGCCAGGTTAAACAGGGCGATATGGTGTTCGTCGACTTCTGTGGCTGCTACGACCGCTATCACGTCAACGTTAACCGGACCTTCTCCGTGGGGGAGCCAGACCCGCGCTGGACAGACTTGATGGCCACAGCGGCTGGCTGCATCGATGCTATCGTGTCGGAAATTGAACTTGGCGACTCCTTGAGCAAGGTGGACGCCGTGGCCCAGAGGTACACGGATGAATCAGGTATTCGCGAATACGTCTGGTGGGTTGGCGGTTACGCCCAGGAGATCGCTCTGCCACCGGACTGGTGCGGCAATCACTGGCTGAACCCGCGCTTTGATATGGGTGATCCGCCCATTCAACCCGGCATGGTCTTCAATCTTGAAAACCAGTTCGATGTCTGGGAGGACTGGCCAGGCGGTAGCGGTTGCGCCTATATCGAGAGTCTGTTGGTGACTGAAAATGGTCTTGAGGTGCTCTCTAAACTACCGCGGACTCTTGTCTCGGTTTGAAAATAACGACAGCGGGAGGAATAGAAAGTGAACGACGAGACATTGAGAGTTTACTGGCATGATGACTGCATGCTTCACGACGGTGGAGACAGCGTGCTCGAGAACGAACCACCGTCCTGTATCGTTTTGCCGGAACCCCATGTGGAAACCGCCATGCGTATTCTCAACATCAAGGGTATGCTGGAAACCGGTCCGCTGAAAGACCGCCTTGACCTGCGCATCGGTCGACATGCGACTGATGACGAAATCCTGACGTTTCACACACCTGCATATCTTGAAGAAATCAAAGCGGCTAATGCCAACCCCGAACCTGTGCGCATTGATGGCGGAGGCACCGTTGTCGCCGATGGTACCTTTGAAGCCGCGATGGCAGCTGCCGGAACTACACTGGATGCCATGGACGCGGTAGTGAACGAGCCCGGCGGGCCGGTCTATTCCCTAGTCCGCCCGCCTGGCCATCACGCGCAACCAACCATGGGTGATGGTAATTGTATTTATAACAACGTCGCCCTCGCCGTCGAGTCAGCCCGAGCCCAAGGGGCGGAGAAGGTTGCTGTGATCGACTGGGATGTCCATCACGGCAATGGAACGCAGGCAGGCTTCTATGATCGCTCTGATGTGCTCACGATCTCCATCCACATGAACCATGGCTCATGGGGACTTGGTTTGGCGGAAGAGATCGGCAGCGGTGCCGGGGTCGGCTTTAATCGCAACGTACCGCTACCCTATGGGGTCGGTAATAGCTGCTATGAAGCCATCCTGACAGATTTGGTGACACCGCTGATTGATGAATTTGCCCCCACCGTAATTGTGATTGCCGCCGGTGTGGACGCCAACGCCTTCGATCCCAATGGCCGCATGGTTGTTACCATGGACGGCTTTCGTCGTATGGGCCTGATCGCGCGCGAGCTTGCTGCCCGGCACTGCGATGGTCGGCTGTTGCTGGTGCAGGAAGGTGGCTACTCGCCGACCTACACGGCTTATTCAGCGCAGGGGATGATAGAAGGTGTGCTTGGACTGAAGGAAGGACTGCTTGTTGACCCTATTGCATACTATCCAGATCGTTCGGAACACGGACTCGCAGTACTGCCGGAAATTCGCAGTGCGTGGGAAAAGGCCATCGCTTCAGCATGATCGCCCATCACGACAACCCGGCATTCAAGTTTGGCTTCAATGGCCTCCTCATGAATCAAAATGGCAACTGAGTCCAGTGCCCTTCTGGCGTTAACACAGACCATAATGGAAATGCTCACCTAGTCTCTTCGTGAGTTATTAACTTAAAGACTCGAGCCCAAAATGCGGTTACCATCAACCGTTGTCGGGCAATTATCGGAAGAGGAAAATGATCCTTAGGACCAATCAATTTGATCGTCTTAGCATATCAATGACCGTGGGAACCCCTGATTAATTTCCTTTGGAAATACCTTCAACGCCCGTTGATCTGATCCTTCCCCCACACCAGGTCGTCGAGAGCCAACAATGCAATTGACTCAGACCGGCAGCAAAAACCTGGCCCGCTTAGCCTGCGCTCTTGCCGGAGGGATTTGGGGCATTGTTTGGATACCCCTAAGAGCCCTTGATAACGCCGGGATACCCGGCGCTTGGGCTACCTCACTTCTCCACCTCATTCCAGCGCTCATTCTTTTGCCATTGGTTTTGCTGCGCTTCAATAAAATTAAAGCGGCAGGGGTGCCTTTACAAGCCATCGGCTCGAGCCTGGGCATTTCCATGATGCTCTATTCGACGGCCCTTCTGTACACCGATGTCATCCATGCAGTACTACTTTATTACCTGACCCCCATTTGGGGCGCACTGCTTGCGAAAGTCTGGCTGAAGGAACCGATTTCCAACAACCGGATCATCGGAATCGTTCTGGGCCTATCGGGCATGCTCGTTATCCTAAATATTGACCAGGGTTTTCCGGTGCCACGAAATATAGGAGACTGGATGGCCCTAGCAGCTGGAATATTTTGGGCAGTCGCAGCAAATCTACTGCGACGCTATCCGAATTACCAAGCTCTGGATATCACTTCAACATGGTTCTACTGGTGTAGCGGGTTTTCTGTCATTGTTGCCTACGTTACTCACCCACACGTTGGACCCGAGACGGTCGATGCAGTACTCAACGTCTCTATCTGGGTCCTGCCATTCGCTCTCCTGGTATTGATGCCGATTTATTTTATAGCAGCGTGGGGAACCCCAAAACTCAACCCTGGCGCCTCTGGGATCCTTTATATGACAGAAATTAGCGTGGGCGCTATTTCTGCTACCTTACTCACCAATGAACCCTTCGGTATGCGGGAGATCCTGGGCGTTGGATTGATCACGGCAGCGGGTCTCACGGAATTCGTTGCGCCTATCCTTGCTGCAACATTTCCTGCCAGCCGTAGGCGACGAAGCCGGGAAAATTAATCGTTACTTAATACCCACGCTGCTTTTCCGCACCGGCGTACAAAATCTGCGATAAACGCGTGTTGGCATTATCTCTAAAACGCACATTACCAAGGTCCATTTCGGTCTTTGGCCTTGGCCCCTTGGAAAAATTCCCGTAGTCATCACGCCCTCGGACTAACATCCTCGCCATACACCTGGTGGGTGCTAGGATGGACAAAAGCCTGTAGTGCAATTCCTATCCTCCGATTTGATGTTTTATTAGGTCGCGACCCATGGACCGTTCGGCAGTGGTGCAGGGACATCTGCCCGGGTTCGAGCTCAATGTCCAACGCACGTTCATCATCAATGTCGTCGATCTGCTGCCCCCTGGTCAGGATGTTGTCTTCGCCAAATGTGTCAATGTGCGGCTGTATACCGCCCTGGTGACTGGCGGGAATCATCCGCACACAACCGTTTTCGCGAGTACTCTCGGTCAGCGCAATCCACGCGGTTACGCCATCCTGTGGCTCGAGGCCCATGTAGGTCGCGTCCTGGTGATAGGTCACGTGGTGGGCGGTGTTAGCCTCTTTGATAAACAAAACTGTAGTTGTCAGAATAATATCGGGCCCTATCAGGCACTCAACGGCATCAAGAACCTCCTCGTGGTGCACTATTTCATCGAGACAGGCGAGCACATAATGGGCATTGTTGCGTTTTTCTGGTCCGATGTGCTGAGGAAACAATTTCTCTACGGATTCCAGTCGACGTCGATATTCTTGTGCAGCAGCCGGCCGCATCACGGTGACCGGTGCAACTACACCGTCCCTTTGATAGCGGGACACCTGGTCAGTTGAAAGCTTAGCGACCATCCAGCCCCACTCTACTGGCCCGTGCAAACGGACCTGTCTCTGATGCAGACTGAATCGATAACGCCAACAAACAAGATTTAGTCGACACGATTAGAGAGCTCAATCAGGTTACCATCGGGATCTCGAATATATATTGAGCACAGGCATCCGGTTGCACCCGTACGCATCACCGGACCCTCAATAATCTCGATGCCCCAATTTACAAACTTTGTCTGCACCGTCGCCACCGGTTCCGACACTATAAAACAAAGATCTGCCGTACCTGCGACCGATACCCTTGCCTTGGGTTCATAATCCCAGCCTGCGGGATGCAGGTTGATCTTTTGATCACCGAAATGGAGCGCCACGCGACCTTCACCGAAGATGCGCTTTTCCATACCCAGGTAAGTTGTGTAAAAGGCGGAAATAGTGTCGATGTCCGAGACGGGCAGTACGAAGTGATCCAGTTTTTCGAGTGTCATGTGTGGTGCTCTAAGCTGATTTCGGTTCTATTGTTTTGACCACTAAAAACCCCCGGCACCAAGAGGGTACCGGGGGTTGGGAATTATATGCCTGGCAGTGTCCTACTTTCGCACGGGGAAACCCCGCACTATCATCGGCGCTAAGCGTTTTCACTTCTGAGTTCGAAATGGATT
>JYMV01006740.1_pt1 | contig 32453 bp, 33 predicted proteins | sample 338911 | NCBI WGS metagenome assembly JYMV01 (sample SAMN03354496, study PRJNA234377) | hydrothermal vent metagenome | biome: Deep sea; feature: Hydrothermal plumes at the Eastern Lau Spreading Center, Western Pacific Ocean; material: Seawater | place: Tonga | collected 2009 | depth 2000 m m
ACCGAATCATTTTGTTCTGGATTGGGTTCATGAACACTATTTACCTCGAATCCAAGAGATTATTGTCGAATTAAAAACTGTGTTAACAGAGGTTTCAATTGAAATAGGTACTAAGCAAAATCAAATTAAACGCACGCCGGATTTAAAAAAACACCGTGTTAAACAGACCCAATTAAAACATTCAGTTCCAAGTAATTTAAATAAACAATTTAATTTTAAAAATTTTATTGTTGGTAAATCCAATCAGTTAGCTAAAGCAGCTTCAACACAAGTTACTGAAAACATTGGTGGGGCTTATAACCCATTATTAATCTATGGAAGTTCAGGACTGGGTAAAACCCATCTGATGCATGCGATTGGTAACAATGTCTTAGTAAATAATCCTGATGCTAAAGTTATTTATCTTCATTCAGAACGATTTGTTCAAGATATGGTTAAAGCGTTGCAACATAACACCATGTCTGCATTTAAAAATTTTTACCGTAACATTGATGTTTTACTCATTGATGATATTCAGTTTTTTGCGGGTAAAGAACGTTCTCAAGAAGAGTTTTTTCATACATTCAATACGTTATTAGAAAATAAGCATCAAATCGTTTTAACCTCTGATAAGTTTCCTAAAGAAATCAATGGCTTAGAAGATAGATTGAAATCAAGATTTGGTTGGGGGTTACCGGTATCGATAGACCCGCCTGATTTAGAAACGAGAGCAGCAATTCTCATGTCAAAAGCTGCTAGTGTTAAAATTGACTTACCTCAGGAAGTTGCTTTTTTCATTGGTAAAAGGATACCTTCAAATGTGAGAGATCTTGAAGGTGCATTAAGGCGTGTTATCGCCAATGCTCATTTTACTGGAAAAGAAATTACAATTGGATTCACTAAAGAAGTCTTAAATGATTTGATTGCTATTCAAGATAAATTAGTGCATATCGATAATATTCAAAAAACAGTAGCAGAATATTTTAAAATAAGAGTATCTGATTTACATTCAAAAAAAAGAACACGGTCTATAACGCGGCCCCGTCAATTAGCAATGACATTAGCACGAGAACTTACCAGTCATAGTTTGCCAGAAATTGGTGAATCTTTTGGTGGCAGAGATCATACAACTGTCATTAATGCGTGTAAAAAAATAAAGGAACTAAAAGAAACAGATTCGAGAATGGCTGAGGATTATTCTAGTTTAGTTCGGATATTAACTCATTAAATTAAAGCATCGTTGATGTTTAATATTATTAATAATAAAAAGAGCTATGAAATTTAAGATTAATCGCGAAGTTTTTCTTTTACCGCTACAGAAAATTGTAAATGTTATTGAAAAAAGGCAAACCATGCCTATTTTATCTAATATTTTGCTAAAAATGAATGCGGAGGTTTTAACATTAACCGGTTCTGATTTAGAAATTCAATTAATCGTAGAGTTGTCAATTGACAATACTGAAGTCAGTGAAATTACTGTACCGGCACGAAAAATTTTAGACATTATTCGTTTATTACCTGCCGAGTCTCAAATTGATATCCAATTGGACAATGCCAAATTAAAAATTGTTTCAGGGCGTAGTCGTTTTTCATTGACAACTTTAGAAGCGGTTAATTATCCAGAATTTGATGAAAAAAACCCTCATACAACGATGTTGCTGCCTATTTCACAATTAAATAAAGCCTTGAATAAGACCTTGTTTTGTATGGCTAATCAAGATGTAAGATATTATTTAAATGGCATATTAGTTACGATATCCAACCAACAATTAAAATTAGTTGCATCGGATGGTCATCGTTTAGCGCTTTTTAATGAACCATTGACCGAAGCGAATGATATTGAAACTTCATTTATTATTCCTAGAAAAGGTGTGATTGAATTAAGTCGATTATTGAGTGACTCAGACCAGTTATTATCATTACAATTAGCGATCAGTCATGTTCGGTTAGATTTTGAACGGCTTTCTTTTTCAGTTAAATTAATAGACGCAAAATACCCAGATTTCAGTAAGGTTTTCCAACAAGACTTTAAGTCGGTTATCCCTGTTAATAGAAAAGATTTTAAAGATGCATTAACCCGCGTATCGATTTTATCTAATGAGAAGTTTAAAGGGGTATCGTTAAATTTTAGTGACTCTACTTTGAAAGTAGCAGCGTATAACCCGGATCATGAGGAAGCGGAAGAAAACGTAACAATTGATTATTCTGGAGAAGCGTTTGTTATTGCATTTAATGCACAATACTTACTCGATGCTGTGTCAAATTTAGAGTCAGATCTTATCCATATTTCTTTATCGAGTAACATGAGTGCTTGTGTTATTGAAGATCCTATGGATGCTAGTTATCAGTATATCGTTATGCCAATGCGTCTGTAGTTGTTCACAATGGGGTTACTAAAACTTGACGTTTTTAACGTTAGGAATATTGAATATGCCCGATTAGAACCGGCTCCCAGATTTAATTTTATTTATGGATTGAATGGAAGCGGCAAAAGTGCCTTGTTAGAATCAATCTTTTTAGTCGGTCGCGCTAGATCGTTTCGGACTGCTAATTTGTCTAAAGTTATTAGATTTAATGCTAATGAGTTTGTTGTTTCAGGTGATATTTGTCAAGGAGGTAAAAAGAATACCACCATTGGCATTCAATATAATCATCAACAATTAATTACACGACTAGATCAACAAACGGTTAAATCAAAAGCAACGATAGCGTATGGTTTTCCTTTACAAATCATTCATCCCAAAAGTTATCGCATCTTAGATGCAGGGCCACAAATAAGGCGTGAGTTCATTGATTGGGGTGTTTTTAATTTAAGCGCTGATTTTTTACCTATATGGCGACGATTTAAGACAGCACTTACGCAACGAAATGCAGCACTTAAGACAAGATTATTGAATCAAGTTAGGGTATGGAACCCTGAACTTGCTTATTACGGTACAATAGTCCACGAGTACCGTTCCAATTATGTTTATCAACTGAAACCTTTTTTTTTATTGGCCTGCGAGCAGTTGTTAGGGACAACAGAAATAGATATAAAAATTAACTCAGGATGGGACTCTGTTTTAACGTACGAACAAGCTTTGCATAAATCAGCAGAAAAAGATTTGCGCTATGGTTTTACCGGGCAAGGACCTCATCGCGGCGACCTTAGTGTATTAATTAAAAAAAAACAAGCCAAAGATTATGTTTCTCGGGGGCAATTAAAATTGCTTGTCTTAGCGCTCAGCATGGCGCAAATAACAATGTTACAGAAGAGCAAGCAACAATTAGGTTGTTTTCTGGCGGATGATTTAACTGCTGAATTAGATAACAACAGTAAAGAAAAGGTTTTTCAGTGTTTGGATGAAATGAAAGTCCAGGTTTTTTTAACTGCAACCGATAAAGACAGTTTTGTGAAAGGCCCAACGGTAGGGGATCATAAAATGTTCCACGTGGAACATGGCGTTGTAACAGAAGAATAATAGTTTCACGTGGAACAAAATAAATTAACAGCAAAAGGCTAGATGATGAGCAGTAATGAACAATACGACAGTTCCAATATTCAAGTATTAAAAGGATTGGATGCGGTCAGAAAAAGACCTGGTATGTATATTGGTGACACTGATGATGGAACCGGGTTGCATCATATGGTTTTTGAGGTGGTGGATAATTCTATTGATGAGGCATTAGCGGGATTCTGTAGTGAGGTACGTGTTGTTATTCATGCCGATAATTCAATTACGGTTTCTGATGATGGTCGTGGAATACCCGTTGATTATCATGAAGAAGAAAAATGTTCTGCGGCTGAAGTCATAATGACAGTGTTACACGCGGGCGGTAAGTTTGATGATAATTCTTATAAAGTTTCCGGCGGATTACATGGTGTAGGGGTGTCTGTTGTGAATGCTTTGTCTGAAAGATTAGTCTTAGAAATAAATCGTGACGGGCACCGATATTTGCAAACGTATAAAAAAGGAGAGCCTCAGGGGGATATCATGGCGGTGGGTGAAAGCAATACCACCGGTACGAAAATAACGTTTATGCCAAGTGCTGATACTTTTTCAGATATAAACTTTCATTATGATATTTTAGCCAAACGGTTACGTGAATTATCTTTTTTGAATTTAGGCGTTAGAATTTGTTTAATTGATGAGCGTTTTGCAAAAAAAGATGTTTTTGAATTCCAAGGCGGGATTCGTGCCTTTGTTGAACACTTAAATAAAAACAAACAAGAATTATTTGAAGATGTTTTTTATTTTAATGTTGAAAAGGATGGGGTCGTTGTTGAAGTGGCAATGCAGTGGAATGATTCTTATCAAGAAAATATTTTTTGTTATACCAATAATATCCCGCAACGCGATGGTGGTAGTCATTTAGCAGGTTTTCGGGGGGCGCTAACACGAACATTAAATCAATACATAGAAACACAGGGATTAGCAAAAAAACAAAAAATTATAATGACCGGTGATGATGCTCGAGAAGGGTTAACAGCGGTTTTATCAGTGAAAGTCCCGGATCCTAAGTTTTCATCACAAACAAAAGATAAATTAGTTTCTTCTGAAGTAAAGTCGATTGTAGAATCGACTATGAATGAAAAGGTGCAGGAGTTTTTATTAGAAAACCCTCAAACAGCTAAAATAATAGTGAATAAAATTATTGATGCTGCGCGAGCAAGGGATGCCGCCAGAAAAGCACGAGAAATGACGCGACGAAAAACAGCGTTAGATATTGCAGGATTACCTGGAAAATTAGCGGATTGTCAGGAAAAAAACCCAGAAAAATCAGAAATATTTATTGTGGAAGGGGACTCTGCGGGTGGCTCTGCAAAACAGGGGCGTGATCGCCGAACGCAGGCTATTTTACCTTTAAAAGGTAAAATTTTAAATGTTGAAAAAGCACGTTTTGATAAGATGCTTTCTTCCGAAGAAGTAGGCACTTTAATAACAGCGTTAGGTTGTGGAATAGGTAAAGAAGAATTTAATCCTGATAAGGTGCGCTATCATCGCATCATTATTATGACCGATGCTGATGTTGATGGTTCTCATATCAGAACATTATTACTTACTTTTTTTTATCGTCAAATGCCGGAACTAATCGAGCGGGGTTATATTTATATTGCTCAGCCACCGCTTTATAAAATCAAGAAAGGTAAGCAAATACATTATGTGAAAGATGATACCGGTTTAGACAACTATTTAATTCAATTAGCATTAGATAAAGCAAAATTAATTGTGAATGAAGACACCCCGCCCATACAAGGTCAGGGCTTAGAAACATTAGCCAATCAATTTAGCCAGGCTCAGGCTGTAGTTAATAAATTATCGCGTCGGTTTGATGAGCAGTTTTTAAAACAATTAATGTTGGAATTACCCATAAATCGAGAGCAACAAACAGCTGAAATCTTGGATGTGTGGGCAAGGAAGTTACAACAAAATTTAAATGAATTACCTTCTACGTCATTATTTGAAATTACTACTAATCATACGGAAGGTGAATTTAGTCTTACGGTAGAAAAAAAATTACACGGTGTAATGAAAACATTTATTGTGCCCTCGGAATTTTTTCATAGTCAGAATTATCATTGTATTGCGCATTATGCTGAAAACACGATAAATCTCTTTAGTCATGAGTCCGTAATTCAAATAGGAGATAAGCAACATAACGTGGCTAATTTCCAAGAAGCTTTTGATTGGATGATGCGAGAAGTTAAAAAAGGACAACAAATTCAGCGCTATAAAGGTCTGGGTGAAATGAATCCTGATCAACTCTGGGAAACAACAATGGATACAGCATCTAGGCGACTATTAAAAGTAACGATAGAAGATGCGGTTGCCGCAGATGAAGTTTTTACCACCTTGATGGGTGATGTTGTTGAACCAAGGCGAGATTTTATTATTAAAAATGCGCTGGATGTTACTAATTTAGATATTTAAAGAGTTGTTATGATTAATGTAGGTGATTTTGATCCCGTCGCTTTTAGTTTAGGTCCCGTTAATGTTCACTGGTATGGCTTAAGTTATTTGATTGGTTTTGCAGGTGTTTGGGTATTGGGTCGCATAAGGGCTAAGAAACCGTATGCTCCAATTACGGTTGAAGCCGTTGATGATCTTGTTTTTTATGGCGCAATGGGTGCTATTTTAGGGGGACGGATTGGCTATCAATTATTTTATAACTTTGATATTTTTATTGCAGACCCAATACTGATAATTAAGATCTGGCAAGGTGGAATGTCTTTGCATGGCGGGGTATTAGGGGTTTTTGTTGCTTATTGGTTTATGGCTAGGAAGTATGGTTGTAAACTGATGCAACTTATTGATTTTCTTGCACCTTTATCTTGCGTGGGGTTGTTTTCAGGGCGTGTTGCCAATTTTATAAACGGTGAGTTGTGGGGCAAAACGACAGATTTACCCTGGGGTGTTATTTTTCCAAGAGTTGATGCTTTGCCACGCCATCCTTCTCAGCTTTATGAAGCGCTGTTAGAGGGGTTGTTGATGTTTGTTGTGCTTTGGTTGTTTACAGCGAAAGAGCGTCCTTATATGGCGCCAACGGGGTTGATTCTTATAGGTTATGGTTGCTCCCGGTTTTTTGTTGAGTTTTTTCGTTTACCTGATGCACATTTGGGCTATATTGCGTTTGGTTGGTTAACCATGGGACAGATCTTAACATTGCCAATGGTTTTAATTGGTGTTGTATTGTTTTATTTAGCGTATAAGAAAAAAACATGCAGCAATATTTAGCATTACTTCAAGATGTATTAGATAACGGAAGCATTAAAACAGATCGAACAGGCACTGGAACGCAAAGTGTTTTTGGGCGACAAATGCGTTTTGATTTGGCGAAGGGCTTTCCATTGGTCACCACTAAAAAAGTACATATTCCCTCAATTATTCATGAATTACTTTGGTTTCTTTCCGGACAGACAAATATAAAGTATTTGCAAGAAAACCGTGTTCGAATTTGGGATGAGTGGGCAGATGAGAATGGTGAATTAGGGGAAGTATACGGTAAACAATGGCGAGCCTGGCCTGGGGATCAGGGTAAGACTATTGATCAATTGTCTTTATTAGTTGAACAAATTAGAACAAATCCCGATTCAAGGCGCCATATTGTGAGCGCGTGGAATGTCGCTCGTATTGATAAAATGGCATTGCCACCGTGTCATTATTTTTTCCAGTTTTATGTTCTTGAGGGCCGGCTAAGCTGTATGTTTAATATGCGTTCTTGTGATTGTTTTTTAGGGTTACCCTTTAATGTTGCGAGCTACGCCCTGTTGACACATATGGTGGCTCAGCAATGTGATTTACTACCCGGTGAACTGATCTGGACCGGTGGCGATGTACATTTATATTTAAATCATATCAAACAGACACAGTTGCAATTAGCTCGAGAACCCAGAAAATTGCCGACATTAACGCTGTTACGACAACCACAGAGTCTATTTGATTATGTGGTTGAAGACTTTGTTATTGGTGCGTATGACCCTCACCCACCGATTAAAGCACCGGTCGCGGTTTAACCGATGAAGCTTTCAATCATTGTTGCGATGGCTAACAACCGGGTTATTGGTTGTGATAATCAAATGCCTTGGCATTTGTCGGCGGACTTGAAAAAATTTAAAAAAATAACCATGGGTAAGCCCATCTTGATGGGTCGCAAGACGTTTGAATCCATTGGTCGACCCTTACCGGGTCGAACAAATATTATTATTAGTAGCAATAACGCGTATTCACCACCGGGTTGTCAGGTTTTTTCGAGTATAAAAAGCGCACTAAAAGCCTATGGGAACGTAGAAGAAATAATGGTTATTGGCGGTTCAAGTATCTATAAAACCTTATTACCGCTAACCGATAGAATTTATTTGACACAAATTATTAGTACTTTTGAGGGTGATGTTTTTTTTCCAGAAATGGATGAATCACAATGGCGGGAGGTCGCTAATTTAAGGGTTATTGATGATAAAGCGGTGTCTTTTGAATATTGTTTCAAAATATTAGAACGCGTTAATAAAAGCAATAAAAAATAAAAAATAATTGTTGTTTTTAAAAATGTTCGATACAATCGCCGACTACTCAAATCTTATAATAATGATTTTTGGGCATAAAGGTTGTAATAATATAAAAATTTCCTTTTAAACTAATAGTGTGAGTATTATGAAAAAATTTCTATCAGCTGTAATGATTGCCGGTTCTGTTTTAGGCATGAGTGTATTTTCTACTGCAGCAATAGCACAGGGTGGAACAATGTTAAGTTTCGCAGACATTGCTAAAGCAATTGATAATTGTGAAAAATTATTAACCAAAGCGGGTGAATTAAATGCTGTTGGCGGTGACAAAGAGCTTATTATGAAACTATTGAAAGCAGCACGCCAAGCCTCTAAGGAAATTACAGGTGATAACTTTGGTGCTGATTTGGATTTTACTCAAGATAAACTAAAACGTGCTTATTTTGGTGTAAAAAAAGGTAAAGATAATCGCCAAGAAAGCATTGCAGAAGCGGTAAAAGGTTTTCAAATATTGAAAACAATGATCTAAAAGTAAAATGTCTTTGAATACACTGGGTTTTCATTTCTACTCAGTGTATTGATTGCCTTCTCTAATAGTGATTCAGGGGGCAGGTTAACGAAACCCGTTCCATTCTCTTTTCAAGTTTAAGCGCCGTAAGTTGTCCACCCCAAAGACAACCGGTATCAATGCAGTAACAGTTGTTTTTTTCTGAATACCCTAAGTTTGACCAATGACCAAAGATAATTCGGTTTGTGTTGTTTTGCCGTTTTGGCATGTCAAACCACGGGATGAGCTCTTTCGGTTGTACGCCGGGTGGGTCTTTATGTTCAAAATCAAGCGCACCATTTTCATAACAGAACCGCATTCGGGTAAACGCATTTAAAATATATCTTGATCGTTTATTGCCGATAAGGTTATTGCTCCAGCGGTCAGGGGTATTACCATACATTTTTTTCAGTAGTTTAAGATAGCGTTCGTTATCTTGCAGTTGCATTTCTACTTCGTGCGCCATTTTTTTAGCCGTCTCTAAATCCCACTGCGGTGATATACCGGCATGAACCAGATAATAGGGTTCATGGTAATGCAGTAAAGGGCGGTGCCGTAACCAATGTAAGAGTTCGTCACGATCTTCAGCTTTTAAGATAGCGTTAAAGGTTGGTTCTTTTTTATGGTATTTTTTTATATTGGTAGCCAATGCTAAAAGATGTAGGTCATGGTTGCCCAAAACACTCACCGCAGAGGGTCCTAATGATTTGATAAATCGTAAGCATTCCAGTGATTTAGGGCCGCGGTTAACTAAATCACCGACAAGCCAAAGTTGATCAGATTGTGGATTAAACTTGATTTTATCCAGCAGACGTAATAAGTCATCGTAACAACCTTGAAGATCCCCTATTGCATAAATAGACATGGTTAATGCAGTGTGCGTGGAATAGATAAAGTAAAGCGAGGAATGGGGCAGTTAAAATTAATGCCGTCATCAGAGATTAAAATGTATTTACCTTGCATCACACCGATCGGGGTTTCAAGCATAGCGCCACTGGTGTATTGAAAAGATTCACCGGGTTTTAAATAAGGCTGTTCGCCGACCACCCCGTCACCATTGACCTCTTGTGTTTTACCGTTGGAATCTGTAATTAACCAGAACCTACTGAGTAAGGTGGCTGCCACGGTACCGATATTTGAAATAGTAATCGTATAGGCAAAAACATAACGGTTATCTTTCGGAGAAGATTTTGAGGGAATGTAGCAGGGTACAGTTTCCACGGATATTTTGTTTTTTTCGTCCATGTGATTCTCGAATTTAAGAGTGGATTATTTCAACTGAATGTAACCATAAACGCAAGTAGAAATTAAAGTGTTGATGGTGAATAATGGCAATTGAAATTATGATTAAACAAAAGGAAAAATTGTGCATATTCATATTTTAGGTATTTGTGGCACATTTATGGGTGGCATTGCCCAGATAGCAAAACAATTAGGACATGAGGTCAGTGGAATGGATAATAATATTTATCCGCCCATGAGTACGCAATTAGAGGCCATGGATGTTCGCTTAATGACCGGTTACCAAAAAGAACATTTGGAATTATTAACACCGGATTTGGTGATTATTGGTAATGCCTTGTCGAGGGGGAACCCGGCTGTTGAGTATGTTTTAAATCAAGGCATTCGTTATCTTTCAGGTCCGCAATGGTTGAGTGAGGCAGTTTTGCGAGACCGGTGGGTATTAGCGGTTGCAGGAACACACGGTAAAACTACGACTGCGAGTATGTTGGCATGGATACTGGAATATAATGGTTATTCACCGGGTTTTTTAATTGGTGGTGTTCCGCTTAATTTTATTCAATCGGCACGGTTAGGCGAATCTGATTTTTTTGTAATAGAAGCCGACGAATATGATACCGCTTTTTTTGATAAGCGCTCTAAGTTTGTACACTATCACCCCAACACCGTCGTATTAAATAATTTGGAATATGATCATGCTGATATTTTTCCAGACTTAGAGGCGATTAAACGTCAATTTCATCATTTGGTTAGGATTATTCCTGAGCAAGGATTAATTATTGCTCCCAGTAATGAAGATGAAATTTCAGCTGTTTTAGCTCAAGGTTGTTGGACTGCTGTTGAGAGGAGTTCTATTGAAGGGACCAGCGAATGGAACGCAATATTACTGAATTCAGATGGCAGCGAATTTATGGTTGCGCTTAAGGGTAAAAATGAAGCATCTGTTCATTGGAATTTAACGGGGTTGCACAATGTAAGTAATGCGTTGTCAGCTATTGCAGCGGCTCGGAATGTGGGTATTACGGTGGCTGACTCGACAGCGGCATTAAACCGATTTAAAAATGTTAAACGGCGCATGGAAGTTATTTATCAGCAAAATGGCGTAACTGTTTATGATGATTTTGCGCATCACCCAACGGCGATACAAACGACCTTGACGGGGCTGAGAAAAAAAGTGGGGGATGAGCCTATTATAGCGGTAGTTGAGCTGGCATCAAATAGCATGAAACAAGGTATTCATCAAAACACTTTAGGGCCGTCACTCAAGGAAGCTAATATTGGACTTATTTATCGGTCATCGGGAATGCAATGGGATATGACGGCGCTGGAACAAGCCGATGATCAATTGCATATCATGGATTCAATTGAAGAAATATTGGCGGCTTTAGCGGTCGCTGTTGAAGGTACTTGTCATATTCTAATTATGAGTAATGGTCATTTTGAGGGTTTGTATGACCGTCTTAAAAGACAGTTGGCTGCTGATTAACTAGTGTTCCCGGAGAATGGATAAGGGGCTTTTATTAACCACTTTTCGAATACTCCAAAGTCCGGTTAAGGTAATGATTGCAGTTCCTATTAGCGGTACGAAAACCCAGAGTGTAAGACTGGGAACGTAAGTTATTTTTAGAATAAAGTGATACAGGGCGAAAGATGCTAAGTCATGTAACAGGACAGCGAATAAGCTAGCAAAAACGCCTAGACCGGCAAATTCGAATAAGTGATTATTACGAAGCAGTGACCGACTTGCACCCAGAGTACGAAGCAACGCGCTTTGGTGGCGGCGTTCATCAATCGTGGCATTGATCGTGGCGGCTAAAACAATCAGTCCTGCAATTAAAGCAAAGACCAAAAGGTAGTTAATGGCTTGGGTGAGTTGTTTTAAAATGAGACTCAATTGGTTCAAAATAAAGTCGACTTCAAGAATAGTTATCGCCGGGTATTTTTTAGCTAACGTATTCAGAGTGTTTTTATTTTCCGGAGCTAAATAAAAGCTAGTAATAAAGGTTTTGGGGAAAGGTGTTAATGAGTCGGGTGAAAAAATAAAATAAAAATTAGGTTTCATTGAATCCCAATTAACTTGACGAATACTGGTAACGGTGGCATTGATGTTTTTATGGCCGATGGTAAAGGTAAGCTCATCATTGAGTTGAATATTGAGGCTAGTGGCTAGTTTCTGTTCAATAGAGACTTTATAGGGGTGGGTTTTTGTATGCCAATTTCCAGATGTTATGATATTTCCATCAGGCAATTGTTCGGACCACGTTAAACTGAGGTCACGATGGATCGCTCGTTCCCCTTGGGAATCTTTGCTCACTATTTTTTGTACGGCTTGGTTGTTGATCTTGATAAGACGGCCGCGTACGATCGGAAACAGAGCTTGGCTGTTTATGTTATGAGTTGTTAAATCAGTTTGAAAGTCATCACGTTGATTTTCAAAAAGGTTCAAGACAAAATGATTGGGTGTTGTTTTGGGTAGTTGTGTTTTCCAGTCGTTTAAAAGGTTTTGGTGAACGGAGAAACTTAATAGCATTGCCATTAAGGTGAGACTAAAAGCCAGTATCTGAGCGGCGGTATTTTTCTTATTTTTAACTAACGACAGTAATGCAAAACGAATATTTAAATTAACCCGCGATTCGAGTTTTTTTATGACGGTTAGCAGCGCGTAGATAAGCCCCATTAATAATGCAATGCCTAACGAGGCGATAAGTGTTAACAATAAGGTGAATTTTATATCTAAGGTAAAGGCATAGATAAGTCCTGAAATAATTAAAAGCGCCATGCCGTAAACGAGTCCAGATTGGGTGGGTATGGGGTCCAGTTCGCGTCTCAAAATGCGCAGAGGGGGAACTTTTTTTAGTCTGAGTAATGGCGGTAATGCAAACCCTAATAAGATAACCATACCGGTGATAAGACCAAAAAAAATAGCCAGCGGGTTGGCGCTCGCAAGGGTATCAGGCAGTAGGTTTTTAAGTAAAGCAAAGAGCCCGGCATGGCTGACCCAACCTAAAAGACAGCCAATAAGGCTCGCCAAAAAACCTAAGAGTACCAGTTGCGTGATAAATAGTTTTACGATTTGAGCTTGCGTACAGCCTAAGCAGCGCAAAATGGCCACGGAATTAAAATGACGTTCACTGTAGCGTCGTGTGGTGATTGCAATTGCCACACCGGCGATGAGTATTATGATGACACTAGACAGGCGTAAATATTTTTGGACGCGATCTAAGGCGGTACCAATTTCTGGTCTGTCGACATGAATATCCATAATCCGTTGTGATGGGTTCAGACGCTTTTTGGAAAATTGTTTAAAGGACTCCAGAGCAGAGTCTTGCCCCGTAAATTGATAATAGTAATGAACGTGACTGCCGGGTTTAAGAATACCGGTTTCAGGAACATCCTGTGTGTGCATCATGAGCCGGGGGGATAGGCTGTAAAGGTTGCCGCGTTTATCCGGTTCGTAAGTGATTATTTTACTGAGCATGAGTTTTTTTTCACCGACGCTAACGGTTTGCCCTAATGTTAAATTCAGTGCTGATAAAATGCGTTTATCAATCCAGGCTTGACCGGGTTGTGGGCCGTGAGTGATTGTTTCTTCTTGATCAAAATAGTTACCGGTTATTTTGAGTGAGCCACGTAAAGGATAATGGTCGCTAACGGCTTTAATGCTAGCTAAAAGGAAGCCGTCGTTTTCCATGAGTACGCTGGAAAATTCGGCGGTCATGGTTTGTTTTAACGCTAAGGTTTTGGCGACACTGAGCCAGTCGCTAGTGAGTGTTGTCGGGCTAGTGACAACAAGATCGCCAGCAAGAAACTGACCGGCTTGTGAAACCATGGTGGTTTCAAGACGATCAGAAAAAAGGCTGATCGTGGTCGCGCTGGTCACGGCAATGATTAGCGCAAAGCTTAAAAGGGTGAGTTCACCCGAGCGCCCTTCCCGACTTAACAGGCGACATGCTAATAAAAAAAGTTTCATGCTGTTGTTCCATTTTCAAGCATTAGAGTCCGGCCACAGAGTGTTGCCAGCGATTGGTCATGGGTAACCAGTACCAGTGTGGTTTTATTTTCTTCGTTTAAAGAAAAAAGTAAATCAATAATAGTCTTGCCGGTTTTTTGGTCTAAATTCCCGGTGGGTTCATCAGCAAAAAGAATACTGGGTTGGGTAACAAAGGCTCTTGCTAAAGCAACGCGTTGTTGTTCGCCGCCGGATAATTGGCTGGGGCGGTGGCTGTAGCGATGAGATAATCCGACCCGATCAAGAAAATTGAGGGCTTTGTCTTTAGCATGAGGGTGCCCAATGATTTCTAGGGGAAGCATGACGTTTTCAAGGGCGGTCAAATTATTCAGGAGTTGGAAGTTTTGAAAAACAAAACCGATAAATTGGTTTCGAAGGCGCGCCTTGTCATCTTCAGTCATGGTTGTGAGTAGCTGACCACTAATCGTGATAGTGCCGGTAGAGGGTGTATCAAGGCCGGCTAACAGGCTAATCAGAGTGGTTTTGCCTGATCCGGACATTCCCATGATAGCCAGGCTTTCGCCACGGTTAATGTTAAGATGAATGCCGGATAAGATGGTGAGTGAACCGTTTGCGGTTAAGACGGTTTTACTGAGGTTTTTAGCACTAATAATAGTTTCCGATAAGGTGTCGGATTGGATAGACATAATGAAAAAGATCCTGATTATTTTAATGGTCTGTTGGGTGAACCCGGTTGGGGCTTCACCGGCAACGATTGTTATTTATGGTGACAGTATAAGTGCTGCCTATGGTATCGGTTTAGATATGGGTTGGGTTGCTTATTTACAAAAAAAGTTACAATCTGAAGGGTATAACTATGAAGTTAAGAATGAGAGCATTAGTGGTGAAACCACCGCGGGCGGCGTTGCTCGAATTGATGAAGTCTTAGCGACCCTTAAACCCACGGTTTTGATTTTGGAGTTAGGGGCAAATGATGGTTTGCGTGGATTGTCGCCCATCATTATGAAACAGAATTTGAGTATTATTATCAATCGGGCTAAAAAATCAGGGGCTAAGGTTTTGTTGATAAGTATGCGGATACCGCCAAATTATGGCCCGCGTTATACGGAACTCTTTTATCAGACCTATCCGACCATAGCGGAAACGCTAAAAATTCCATTTGTACCCTTTATCTTAAATGACATCGCCCTGAACAAAAAATTAATGCAAGGCGATGGTCTTCATCCAAACACACAGGCACAACCACTTATTGCCGATAAAATATGGTCTTATTTGCAGCCCTTGTTAGTCACTGCGCAATAATTGTTTACTTTTTAACGATTAAAACTACTTGGCTTCAGGTGCCGTACTTTTTTTAACCACGGTTGGGCTGGTTTTCTCTTGTGGTGGTATGGGTGCGTTATTTTGTGGGTCGGTTTGTTTTTCTTTGGCCCGTTTGACGTTTTCAGGGGAAATAGGTGCGTTTCTAAGTCCTTCGCCGTACATCGTGGCGGCGGTCATGATTAAGGCTAAAGAAATAAGAACCGGTCCTAGGCGACTGGGTTCTTTCATCCAGAATAAGGCCCAATTCGGTTTGATTAATCCGACAATAAGGTAGCAGATAGAAAATATAAAAATATTAAAGGCCCAAACGATCAACATAATAGTAACTTCATAAGTAAGTGAGTAAAGAATCTTAAATTGTATTAAAAAACGGGAGTCTAAGAAAGTTTTTCCGTTAATTATATTAAATTATGTTATTGTTATTGGCTTTATTGCTCCTTTCGGAGGGTTTTAGGGGTAATAAAAACGAATTTTAAAATTTTGAGGAAATTAAATGACATTTGTAAAAAGATTTTTAGTAGCACTTGTAATGACCTTTTCAATGGCAGCTATGACAACTTATTCATCTTCAGCAGCGGCTAAAGGTATTGAGGTATCTGGTGAAAACGCTGCAGCTGCAGTAATTGAATCGCTTGAACTCGCTAAAGCCGCTGCAGAAACAGCAACATCTGAAAAATTGGCTGCTATTCTTAAAGATGCACGTCAAGCTTCTAAGTTGATATCTGTAGGTGCATTAGCCTCACAAGTTCAATTTGCTTGGGAAGGTCTTATGTTTGCTAAGAGACATTACAAGTATGCTGCTAAATCTGCGAAAGGTACTGGTTCTTGGAAAGACAAGACAGAAGCAGAACACCGTACCTTAGGTGCAGCACAAGTTATTAAATCAATTGCTGATTTTGAAGCAATTAAAGCTGCAGTATTGTAAAACAGCCGTTTTTTACGTTGTTAAAGAATTTAGGTTACTCGTTTTCAACGGGTAACCTATTTTTTTAAGTGTAGGAGCGGTTGCCAGACTGTTTCTTGTTTTATGGTTCTGTTTTGGAATCAACCTCTAAATTAACTTTAATTATTTATACAGGTTGTAGCATTTATAAATAATTCTTGTTTTCGTCTTGTTGACTTAGATTTATAATTAACCCACGTAAATTTTTATCTTTGAAAGTTAGGAGATGAATATGACCCGCGATGAGAGTCCTTCTGAACAATTGATCGATGCTTTAGACGCATTGGGTGACAGTCTGAATAAAATAGACGATGAGTCTGAATTGGTTTTGGGTGAGAACAGCGAGGCGGAAAACGTTATTAATAACCAACAAGTTGATCAACGCGTTGCACCAGAAAGCAACTTATTGGCAAAGCTCAAGCGTTCTTTGGGTATTAAGTCAGGCTGATATCACGATTCGTTGTTATTATCTTTTACTGTAGTGTTATATTTTTTATAGAGACCTTGTGAAATACCCTAAAAATTTTGATGTAATTGTGGTGGGCGGTGGTCATGCCGGTACTGAGGCGGCTTTAGCTTCGGCAAGGACCGGCGCGCAAACGTTATTGTTAACACAGAATATTGAGACCTTAGGGCAAATGAGTTGTAATCCGGCGATAGGCGGGATTGGTAAAGGGCATTTGGTCAAAGAAATTGATGCTTTGGGTGGCGTGATGGCAACAGCAACCGACCATGCGGGTATTCAGTTTCGTATTTTAAATGCCAGTAAGGGCCCGGCTGTTCGTGCAACACGAGCACAGGCTGACCGAAGTCTTTACAAAAAATATATTCGTGGGCAGTTAGAAAATCAACCTAATTTGGCTATTTTTCAGCAAACCGTTGCTGATTTACAGCTTGAGGGAGACCGGCTTTGTGGCGTTAAAACTCAGATGGGTTTAGTCTTCTCAGCTAAAACTGTGGTGTTAACCACGGGTACTTTTCTGGGCGGTAGAATCCATATTGGTTTGGAAAATTACACCGGCGGACGGGCGGGTGATCCGGCATCCATTGCCTTGTCGGAGCGGTTACGGGAATTACCTTTTAAGGTAGGCCGGCTAAAGACAGGCACACCGCCACGCATTGATGGCAGAACCATTGCTTTTGACCGCCTACAAAAACAACCCGGCGATGACCCGGTACCGATGATGTCATTTTTGGGTAAACCGGAACATCACCCGCGGCAGATTTGTTGTTATATCACCCGCACTAACCGTAAGACGCATGACATTATTCGTTCCGGGCTGGACCGGTCGCCGATGTATTCCGGTGTTATTGATGGTGTGGGTCCTCGTTATTGTCCATCGATTGAAGATAAGGTGGTTCGTTTTGCCGACCGTGATTCCCATCAGATTTTTGTTGAGCCGGAAGGTCTAGATACCAATGAAGTTTATCCGAATGGGGTGTCGACTAGTTTGCCTTTTGATGTGCAATATGATTTTATTCGGTCGATGGAAGGATTTGAGCAAGCTGAAATAATTCGCCCGGGATACGCAATTGAATATGATTTTTTTGATCCTTGTGGGCTTAAATCTTCTTTGGAAACTAAACCCATGCCAGGGTTGTTTTTTGCCGGTCAAATTAACGGTACGACCGGTTATGAAGAGGCCGCAGCACAGGGTCTTATTGCGGGTTTGAATGCGGCGCGTCAGGCGCAAGGTTTAGAGTCGTGGTGTCCACGGCGCGATGAGGCTTATATTGGCGTCATGATTGATGACCTAATAACGCACGGGACGATAGAGCCTTACCGGATGTTTACCAGTCGTGCGGAATATCGTTTGTTTTTACGCGAAGATAATGCTGATTTACGGCTAACGGAAAAAGGTCGGGAATTGGGTTTGGTAGATGATCAGCGTTGGCAGGTATTTGAACAAAAACGTGAGGCGGTTACGGCGTTAAAAACAGTCTTAACGAAAAAATGGTTAAAACCAAACACAGAGGCGGCAGCAAAGGTTGACACGCTTTGGGGCAAGCCGTTGCGACGAGATACCAATTTAATTGATTTATTGCGCCGACCTGAAGTTAAGGTTGAGGCGGTATTAAGTTTTCTTGAGAATCCAGACTACACGAAAGAGGTTTCAGAGCAGGTCGCAATCCAAGCGAAATATTCGGGTTATATCGATCGTCAACAAAGTGAAATTGACCGGACTAGGCGCTTTGAAGGTCTGCGATTACCTAATACTTTTGATTATCAAAAAGTTCGCGGCTTGTCGGCTGAAGCCAGTGAAAAGTTACAAAAGCACTTGCCTGAAACCTTAGGGCAGGCGGCGCGTATTTCAGGTATTACGCCCGCGACCATTTCGCTTCTATTGGTTTTTCTTAAAAAGAAAAGCGCTTAAAAATATGCGCCGATTTTACGCGCTAAATCACCTTATGATTTTTTAAAGTCGCTATAATAATGTTTTTTAACGACGTTTAGCGAATCGATCATGCAGAAATGCCGAGAAATTTTAAATGAAGGGCTGGCCTCACTCGATTTGTTGGTTACCCAAGCGCAGCAAGAAAAACTCATAGCGTTTATTGCTTTAATAGAAAAATGGAACAAGACTTATAATCTAACGGCTATTCGTAATCCTGAAGAAATGGTAAGACTGCATCTTTTAGATAGCTTGGCCATAGTGGATTATATTCAAGGACCGCAGGTGCTCGATATTGGTACCGGTGCGGGTTTGCCGGGCATTCCTCTTGCTTTACTATATCCTCATTATTCGTTTGTTTTATTAGACAGTAATATCAAGAAAACACGCTTCGTTCAGCAAGCAGTTATTGAACTGGGTTTAAAGAATGTAATTGTGTGGCACGGGCGTATTGAAAGTTATCAGCCGACGATTTATTTTAATAGTATTGTTTCTCGGGCGTTTTCAAGCGTGCAAAGTTTTGTTAGTGTAGCGTCTGAACGGTTGAGTTCAGGGGGTGTCTTGTTGGCAATGAAGGGGCAGCAACCTGATAAAGAATTACAACAGATTGATAATGATTTTTCTGTGATTCCTATTATGGTTCCAGGGGTTGATGCAGAGCGGTGTCTGGTTCAATTAGATAAGGTAAAGAGTGCATAATGGGCAAAGTGATAGCGGTAGCCAATCAAAAAGGTGGGGTAGGTAAGACCACAACGACGGTGAACTTAGCAGCTTCTTTGGCGGCTAAGCAATGCTCGATATTATTGGTTGATTTAGATCCACAAGGAAATGCGGCTATCGGCTGTGGGCTTGATAAAAATACGGTGCAGTTTTCCAGTTGTGATTTATTGTTAGAAGAGGCGACGGCGATAGAAGCGGTTGTTAAGATTAAAGAGATTGGTTTGGATGTAATTGCCGGTAACAGTGATTTAACCGCAGCAGAAGTAGCGCTGATGGCAGCAGAAAATAAGGAAAGTCGATTGTTGAAGGGTTTGAAGCCGGTTCGAGATCGCTATGATTTTATTCTTATTGATTGTCCACCATCCTTAAATATGTTGACTTTAAATGCATTGGTTGCAGCGGATAGTGTTTTAATACCCATGCAATGTGAATATTATGCGCTGGAGGGGTTGTCGGCATTAATGGAGACTTTACGAAATATTCAGGATACGGTTAACAGTAATTTAAAACTGGAAGGTATTTTGCGAACCATGGTAGATACACGAAGCCGGTTAACCAAGGATGTCTCGCAGCAATTATTTAAGTTTTTTGATCAAAAAGTATATCAAACCTGTATCCCGCGAAATATTAGGTTGGCGGAAGCCCCGAGCCATGGCTTGCCGGTTAGGCTCTATGATAAAGCTTCGCGGGGGGCGATAGCCTATGAAAAGTTAGCGGCAGAGTTTTTGAAGAATGAAAAGAGTAGGGAAAACGAATGACTACAAAAACCAGAGGGTTGGGTCGAGGATTAGATGCTCTGTTAGGTGACCGGGGGCGTAAAGTAGAGCTGAGTCAACGGGCGCTTAAAACCTTACCTATTGAGTTTTTACAACGGGGTAAATATCAGCCTCGTCAAGATATGAACGCTGAAAAGTTGCAGGAACTTGCTGATTCTATACGGGAGCAAGGGATTATTCAGCCCATTATAGTTCGTGAATTAAGCGATCAACGATATGAAATTATTGCGGGTGAACGACGTTGGCGCGCAGCACAACTCGCACAATTAGACGCTGTTCCTGTGGTCATTAAAGATTTTGATGATCAGACGGCTATGGCGATCGCCTTAATAGAAAACATTCAACGGGAAGACTTAAATGCGTTGGAAGAGGCGCAAGCGCTAAAGCAGTTGGGTGAAGAATTTGGAATGACGCATCAAGAGATTTCTAAGGCGGTAGGTAAGTCGAGAACGACGGTCAGTAATTTATTGCGGTTGAATGAATTAACGCCAGCCGTTATGCAGTTATTAGGCGCTGGCGATTTAGAAATGGGGCATGCTCGTGCTTTATTGGCGTTATCAGATAAAGATCAAATTCTGGCTGCAAAGCAGGTCGTGGCGAAGGCCATGACGGTACGGGAGGTGGAAAAATATGTCCGGGATTTTACAAGACCCGCTGTGGTTAAAAAAACGCCGGTAGTTGATCCTGATGTTTTAAGATTGCAAGAGCGCTTATCTGAAAAATTAGGCGCTAAAATAGCGATTAACCATCACCCTGAGGGCAAAGGGAAAATGGTCATTAACTATACGAGTCTGGATGAATTAGACGGTATATTAAAACGTATTAATTAGTTACTTCAGGTTATTAAGGTTTATTGTTTTTTTCTAAAGTCAATAAAAACTCTTTACGATAGCGTTTGCCCGCATAATCGCCAGCGCTGTTATTTTTTCGGATGACTCGGTGGCAGGGAATAATCAGTGCTATTTTATTGTGACCATTGGCGGTAGCAACCGCTCTATAGGCATTGGGCTTATTGAGCGCAATGGCTTGCGCTTGGTATGAAAGTGTAGTGCCGTAAGGTATTTTTTTTAATATGTCCCATGCTGCTTGTTGAAAGGTAGTGCCATAACAGTTAATAGGCAGCGTAAATATTTTACGTTGTTGATTAAAGTATTCAGAAATTTGCGCCTGAGTTTGTTTGAGCACTGTTTCTGGTTGGTATTGGTGATGGTAATGGTTGATTTGGACGATTTGTGAGATGAGCTCAGTTATTTTGGCGGAATCGGAAAATTTCAATAGACACAGACCGTCTAGGTTAGCAAAAGCAATCATCTCTCCCAGAGGGGTACTGATTTTTTTGATCACAGTAATTTCTTAGTGGTTGAGGTTGGGAAGGAACGGATATAATCAATCTTATAATCTTGATTTAGAATCATATAACCTATATACTCAAAAAGTTATTATATAAGGGCGGTCAAATGGTTGGCGCAAGGACAATGACCGTGGTTAGTAAGATCCTTGCCATGCAAATTCTGATTGTGGCTATTGTGGCATCAGGATTTTTTTTATGGGCAGGTGGCCAAAGTTTCATATCCTCTGTATTAGGGGGGCTTGTGGCAATCATACCTAATTTATATTTTGCATTAAAGGTTTCAAGTGCTACGGGTCAGGATGCTAAAAAGGTGGTTCGGACTTTTTATGTGGGTGAGTCTGCTAAGTTAATTTTAACGGCAGTTATGTTTTTTTTAGTTTTTCAGTGGCCTGAAATTGAAATTATGCCGTTGATGGCGGGTTATATAGCCGCCTTAACAGTTTTTTGGTTTGCACTGATAATTTGATTATAAGTTTTAGTGAAAAAATAATGGCAAGTGAAGCTCATGCCTCAGAAGGGGCAACCGGATATATCGTTCATCATTTAACACCCCTGTCTATCGGTGAGGGTTTTTGGACCCTACATTTAGATACGTTGTTTTTTTCAGCGCTACTGGGTGGATTGTTTATTTGGTTTTTTAAAGTTGCGGCAGAGAAGGCAACGGTAGGTGTTCCAGGGTTAATGCAAAATTTCGCAGAAATGCTGGTTGAATTTGTAGATACGCAGGTTAAAGACAGTTTTCACGGTAAAAGTAATCTGATTGCACCGTTAGCTTTAACTGTTTTTTGCTGGGTCTTTTTGATGAATTTCATGGATTTGTTCCCAGTTGATTTAATGCCTAATATCGGTTCGGTGATGGGCGTGGAGTATTTAAGGGTGGTGCCAACTACCGACTTAAATGCAACCTTTGCGATGTCTATTTCGGTCTTTATTTTGATTATTTTTTACAGTATTAAGATTAAAGGTGGTTGGGGTTTTGCCAAAGAATTAATGTTTCAACCCTTTGGGCCTTGGCTGTTACCGTTTAACTTGTTGTTGAAGTTGGTTGAAGAAATAGCTAAGCCAATTTCCTTGGCATTACGGTTATTTGGTAACTTGTATGCAGGGGAATTAATTTTTATTTTGATCGCATTATTACCTTGGTACGTACAGCCCTTTTTGAGTTTTCCTTGGGCCGTTTTTCATATTTTGATTATCACACTTCAGGCGTTTATTTTTATGGTATTGACGATTGTATACCTAAGTATGGCGCATGAAGATCATTAGTTTTTTAAAATTCGTTAATATTATTTAGTTTGGAGGTATCATGGAATTAGCAACATTAATCGCCGATGTACAAGGTATGACTGCAATTGCAGTAGGTATTGTATTGGGTTTGGGCGCTATGGGGACAGCGATCGGGTTCGGTCTTCTGGGTGGTAAATTTTTAGAAGGCGCAGCGCGTCAACCAGAAATGGTACCTATGTTACAGGTAAAGATGTTTATTGTGGCCGGTTTACTGGATGCGGTTACGATGATTGGTGTTGGTTTGGCATTGTTTTTCACGTTTGCTAATCCATTTTTGTCAGCTGTTCAAGCGGCTTCTGGTAGTTAATTTAAGCTAGTCTTTATTACAAATTGAGGAATTCATTATGAGTATCAATTTGACTCTGATTGGACAGATGATCACCTTTACGCTTCTGGTATGGTTTACCATGAAGTATGTGTGGCCACCCTTGTTTGATGCCTTGGAACAACGGAAAAAGAAAATTGTTGATGGATTGGCTGCGGCCGATCAGGGCAATAAACAGATGGAACTGGCGGGGAAAAAATCAAAAGAGATTTTAAAAGATGCTAAATCGCAGTCAGCTGAAATTATTAATATGGCGCAAAAAAGGGCCAGTGAAATTGTTGACGAATCGCGGGTAACGGCAAAAGTCGAAGGTGAACGATTGTTGACTTCGGCAAAATCTCAAATTGAGCAAGAATTACAGCACACAAGGGAAAAGTTAAGCAAGGAAGTTTCCGATTTGGCCATAAAAGCAGCTGAACAAATTTTGCAAGAAGAGATTGATAAAACTAAACATCAAGCGATTTTGAAAAAAGCAACAGCTCAATTAGGTAAGTTAAAATGAGCGAATTAGCGACTTTGGCACGGCCTTATGCTGAAGCAGTTTTTGATAGTGCTCAAGCTTCTAAAACCACAGAAAAATGGTCTGAGATGTTAGCGTTTCTAGCCGTGGTTATGTCAGACGAACGTATGGCGGACTTGTCAAATAATCCCAAAGTAAGTCTGGAGCAACTGACTACATTAATGCAGGATATTTGCGGTAAACAACTTAACCCACAAGGGACCAATTTACTTAAATTACTGATTGAAAATCGTCGTTTAACATTGCTGTCTGAAATTAGTCGTCTATTTGAAGAACGTAAAGCAGACGCTGAAGGCTATATAGGGGTCAGTGTTAAAACAGCCTTTGCGCTTACTAAAGCAGAAGCGAAAAAGTTAGCCGAGGTGCTTGAAATAAAGCTAAACAAAAAAGTTCATTTAGAGATGACCATTGATAAGTCATTGATAGGCGGCTTTTTAGTTCATGCCGGTGATACAGTAATTGATGGTTCCATTAAGGGACACCTTCAACAATTAGCAAACAGACTCTAACCGTTAGAGTGAGAATATAATTATGCAATTAAATCCATCTGAAATAAGTGATCTGATTAAAAAAAGGATCGAAAATTTTGACATGACTGTCGAATCTCATAGTGAAGGTACTGTGGTTAGTGTAACCGATGGTATCGTGAGAATTCATGGCCTTGCCGATGCCATGCAAGGCGAGATGCTTGAGTTCCCAAACAATACCTTCGGTATGGCGTTGAACTTGGAGCGAGACTCTGTCGGTGCTATCATTCTAGGAGCTTATCAACATATCTCTGAAGGCGATGTTGTTAAATGTACCGGTAAAATTTTAGAAGTTCCAGTCGGGGACGCTTTGCGTGGCCGCGTAGTCGATGCTTTGGGCAATCCAATAGACGGCAAAGGAGCAATTGAAACCAGTGAAACCTCACCGATTGAAAAAATCGCACCGGGTGTTATTGCGCGTAAATCAGTCGATCAACCGGTACAAACAGGCTTAAAGTCTATTGATGCCATGATTCCAATTGGCCGTGGCCAACGGGAATTAATTATTGGTGATAGACAAACCGGTAAAACGGCTATTGCACTAGATGCGATTATTAATCAGAAAGGCACAGGGATTACCTGTGTTTATGTCGCCATCGGTCAAAAGCAATCATCTGTTGCCAATGCGGTTCGTAAGTTGGAAGAGCACGGTGCAATGGAGCATACCATTGTGGTGGTTGCATCGGCTTCAGAGTCCGCGGCATTGCAATATATTGCCCCTTATACCGGTTGCTCAATGGGTGAATTCTTTCGCGATCGCGGCGAAGACGCTTTAATTATTTACGATGATTTAACAAAACAAGCCTGGGCATATCGTCAGGTTTCTTTGTTATTGAGACGCCCACCGGGACGTGAAGCCTATCCCGGGGATGTGTTCTATTTACATTCTCGTTTATTAGAACGTGCAGCCAGAATTAATGAAGCAGCCGTAGAAGAATTAACGGGTGGTAAAGTAAAAGGTAAGACGGGTTCTTTGACTGCATTACCTATTATTGAAACTCAAGCCGGTGATGTATCAGCCTTTGTACCGACTAACGTAATTTCGATTACCGATGGTCAGATTTTCTTGGAATCTGATCTATTTAATGCCGGTATTCGTCCTGCGGTTAATGCTGGATTATCTGTATCTCGGGTTGGCGGTGCGGCGCAAACGAAGATCATTAAAAAACTCGGTGGTGGTGTACGACTTGATTTAGCGCAATACCGTGAGTTAGCGGCATTTGCACAGTTCGCATCAGACCTAGATGAAAGCACACGTAAACAGATCGAGCGGGGTCAACGGGTCACTGAGTTGATGAAGCAGGATCAGTATTCACCGTTATCAGTAGCGGAGATGGCTATTTCGTTATTTGCTGCAAACGAAGGTTATCTTGATGAACTAGAAATTACGGAGGTTCGTAGCTTTGAAAGTGCACTGCATGGTTATATGAAATCGAAACATAAGGCATTAGTCAATGAGATTAATAAGACCGGTAATTTCTCTGATGATATTTCAGGTCGAATTCGTGCGGCAATTGATGCCTTTGTTAAAACACAAAGCTGGTAAACGGATCAGATAATGGCAGTTGGAAAAGAAATACGCACCAAAATTGCAAGTATTAAAAATACGCAAAAGATTACCCGCGCGATGGAAATGGTGGCGGCAAGTAAAATGCGTAAAACGCAAGATCGAATGCGTGCAACGCGTCCTTATGCAGAAAAGATTGCAAAAATTATTAAGCATTTGGCACACGCGCATCCAGAATATAAGCATCCTTTTCTGGTTGAAAAAAAGCAATGCAAACGTATCGGTTTGATCGTGATTTCGTCAGACCGGGGTTTGTGTGGTGGTTTGAATTCAAACCTGTTTAGAAAAACTGTAGCTCAAATGCAGCAATGGAATTCTGAACAGATCGAAATTGATATTTGTACGATTGGGCAAAAAGGCGCAGGTTATTTCAGAAATATTAGCGCCAATATCATCGGCCAGAGTGAAAAATTGGGTGATACACCACACCTAGCAGACATCGTTGGTATTATCAAAATTATGCTTGATGGATATGAGCAAGGTACTATTGATGAGATTCATGTGGTTCATAATCAGTTCGTTAACACGATGAAGCAAGATCCGCAAATCAAGCAATTAGTCCCCGTTAAGGCAGAAGAAATTCAGGAAGAATTGAAAGGAAGCTGGGATTATATTTACGAGCCAGACGCGGTTGACGTCCTAGACGCTTTAATGGTGCGCTATATTGAGTCCATTGTTCTTCAGGGTTTAATAGAGAATAATGCTTGTGAACAAGCCGCACGGATGGTGGCAATGAAGAGTGCATCTGATAATGCGGGTACATTGATTGACGAATTACAGTTGGTTTATAACAAAGCAAGACAAGCGGCTATTACACAAGAAATATCAGAAATTGTTGCAGGGGCTGCAGCCGTTTAATGTGGGCAAATTAATTTAAATATTTAGGTACATAGAGGACTATATAATGAGTTCGGGTAAAATCGTACAGATCATTGGCGCCGTCGTTGACGTGGAATTTTCGCGTGAAGAATTACCGAAGGTTTATGACGCGTTAATTATTGAAGTAAAAGATATTGTTTTAGAAGTTCAACAACAGCTCGGTGACGGTGTTGCCAGAACGATTGCGATGGGATCAACGGATGGGTTAAGTCGTGGAATGGCTGTTAAAAATACAGGTGCTGCTATTTCGGTTCCTGTTGGTCAGAAGACATTAGGCCGAATCATGAATGTTTTAGGTCAGCCGATTGATGAAAAAGGACCTATTGGTGAAAAAGAAAAATGGGAAATTCATCGTAAAGCGCCCAGTTATGAAGATCAAGCACCTGCTAATGAATTATTAGAAACGGGTATTAAAGTAATTGATTTGGTCTGTCCGTTTGCTAAAGGCGGTAAGGTCGGTTTATTTGGTGGAGCCGGTGTAGGTAAGACGGTTAATATGATGGAGTTAATCCGGAATATTGCGATAGAACACAGTGGTTTTTCTGTATTTGCAGGTGTGGGTGAGAGAACACGAGAAGGTAATGATTTTTATCATGAAATGACGGATTCGAATGTTATTGATAAGGTCTCGTTAGTTTATGGTCAAATGAATGAGCCACCTGGAAACCGTTTACGTGTTGCCTTAACGGGTTTAACCATGGCAGAATATTTCCGTGACGAAGGCCGTGATGTTTTATTTTTTGTAGATAATATTTATCGTTACACACTAGCGGGTACTGAGGTATCAGCATTATTAGGACGGATGCCATCAGCAGTAGGGTATCAGCCTACCTTGGCTGAAGAAATGGGTGTTTTACAAGAACGTATTACTTCAACTAAAACGGGTTCAATTACCTCGATACAAGCGGTTTATGTACCCGCTGATGATTTGACTGATCCATCACCGGCGACTACATTTGCGCATTTAGATGCGACAGTGGTATTGTCTCGCCAAATTGCTGAGTTGGGTATTTATCCTGCGGTTGACCCATTAGATTCAACCAGTCGTCAATTAGATCCACAAGTCATTGGTGATGAGCATTATGAAGTGGCACGAAATGTACAAGGGATTTTGCAGCGTTATAAAGAATTGCGTGATATTATCGCAATTTTAGGGATGGATGAATTATCTGAGGAAGATAAGCTAACCGTTACGCGTGCTCGTAAAATTCAAAAATTCTTATCGCAACCTTTCTTTGTTGCAGAGGTATTTACTGGTGCACCGGGTAAGTATGTTTCACTTAAAGATACGATTGCGGGCTTTAAGGGGATTATCGACGGTCAATACGATGATCTTCCTGAGCAGGCCTTTTATATGGTGGGAACCATTGATGAAGCCATAGAAAAAGCTCAAAAGATGAATGCTTAATATCAGAACGAGAACGTAAAAAATGACGATGACGGTACACGTAGATATAGTAAGTGCAGAAGGAGAGATTTTTTCAGGGCTTGCTGAGATGGTCTTTGCACCCGCTGAAATGGGCGAGGTAGGTATTGCACCACGTCACGCTCCATTTATCTCAAATTTGGTTCCCGGAGAAGTTCGTGTCAAGGTTAGTGAGGGGGAAAGCCATCCCTTTTATGTTTCCGGCGGCCTTATTGAGGTACAGCCACATCTCGTGACTATTTTAGCGGATACAGTCATCAGAGCGGCCGATATTGATGAGTCTGTAGCGCTTGAAGCACGGGCAAGAGCTGAAGAGGCCTTAGCAGATAAAACGGCCTCGGTTGATTATGCTAAGGCACGTTCTGAATTAGCACAGGCGGTTATGCAACTGCAGACCTTAAATAGATTAAGACGCAGATCGCGATAGTTTTGACGTACAACTAAATTTAAAACCCGGCAGCTCTGGAAAAGACTGTCGGGTTTTTTTATATTAGTCATTAATAATATTATGTTATACATTAAAAATACAGTAGCTTAATAATTGAATTTTATCCATTGTAATAAGTGTAATTAAGTAAAGGAATGTCATGCCATTAGAGCTAGTAAAACCAGGAAATAATATCCCCGATGACTTTAATGTCATCATTGAAATTCCTGCGCAGAGTTTTCCAGTTAAATATGAGATCGATAAAGATTCAGCCACATTATCGGTCGATCGCTTTATGGGTACAGCCATGCAGTACCCGACTAATTATGGTTATATCCCGCAAACTCTATCAGGTGATGGTGACCCGGTCGATGTATTAGTTATCACACCGGTTCCATTATTGGCTCGGTGTGTTGTTCGCTGTCGATCCGTGGGCTTATTGGATATGACCGATGAGGCAGGTAAGGACCCAAAAATCCTGGCAGTGCCTATTGTTTCATTGACCTCCTATTACAATCAGGTTAATGATTTTCACGATTTACCCCGCGCTTCACTCGATACCATTAGTCATTTCTTTGAGCATTACAAAGATTTAGAGGAGGGTAAATGGGTGCGAATAGACGGTTGGTTGGGTCGGGAACATGCGGTTGAGGAGATTAATTCATCGATTAGTGCATATAATCAACAGAACAAATATTTACAACAAGATACAACTGTAGTGACGCAGTCAGAACAGCTGGAAAACATGAAAGTTTAGAGCGATTCGGTGTCAGGAAAGGACTACATATGGCAATAAAAAGCATTATTTTAGCAGCGGGTAAAGGAACACGAATGCGTTCTATGCGGCCTAAGGTACTTCACCTCTTGGCCGGAAAGCCCTTGGTTGAACATGTTTATGACCTTTGCCTGAAACTGGAAGATAATACAATTACAATTGTTTATGGTTATGGTGGTGAGACCGTGCGAAAGCATTTGGCATCATTATCGGTGAACTGGGTCGAACAAGAAGAACAATTGGGAACTGGACATGCGGTGCAGCAAGCAGAAAGCCAAATCAATGATAACGACACGGTTTTGATATTGTATGGTGATGTGCCTTTATTGAAGTTAGCAACGGTTGAGGCATTACTGGCTAATGTATCAGAAAAGACGTTGGCATTATTAACGGTTGAGCTTGAAAATCCGAAAGGATACGGGCGCATTGTTAGAGACAGCGCTAATCAAGTAATAAATATTACGGAAGAAAAAGATGCGTCAGAGTTAATTCAACAGATTAATGAAGTTAATACCGGTATTTTAGCGGTAGCAGGGGCGTCATTAAAACGGTGGCTAGGGTTATTAGAAAATGATAATACCCAGAACGAATATTATCTGACTGATATCATCGCGTTGGCAGTTAGCGATGGTATTGAAATTAAAACCAGTCAACCGCTTCATGCCAGTGAAGTCTTAGGCGTTAATAGTAAAATCCAATTAAGTTATTTGGAGCGCGTTTATCAGATACAACAGGCTGAAACGTTAATGTTACAAGGGTTAACGTTAGCAGACCCTAGCCGTTTTGATCTTCGGGGTCAGGTAAAGCAACTGGGCCAGGATGTTTTTATTGATGTTAATGTGATATTAGAGGGGAGTATTGAGCTAGGGGATGCGGTTACTATTGGTCCTAATTGTAGTATTAAAAATGCCACTATAGCCAACGGTGTTGAGATATTGGCGAATTGTGTGATTGAGGATGCAACTATTGGTACTGATTCACGGATTGGACCTTTTGCACGCATCAGGCCTGCAGCAGACATTAAGGCGTCTGTACATATAGGAAATTTTGTTGAAGTTAAGAAGTCAATCATCAATCAGGGCAGTAAGGTTAACCATTTAAGTTATATCGGTGATTGTCAAATAGGAGTTGGTGTCAATGTGGGTGCCGGGACGATTACCTGTAATTACGACGGCATTAATAAGTCACAAACAATTATTGAAGACGGTGCTTTTATCGGTTCAAGTACCCAATTAGTTGCACCGGTGACCGTGGGTAAGAATTCGACCATTGCGGCGGGGTCAACGATTACTAAAGATACTCCGGAGGAACAGTTAACATTAAGTCGGGCAAAACAAGTCACTATAAAGGGTTGGCAGCGCCCGGTTAAGAAAGGATAGCTTATGTGTGGAATTGTCGGGGCGATTAGCCAGCGAGATACAGTCCCTATTTTGTTGGAAGGGTTGAGCCGCTTAGAGTATAGGGGTTATGATTCAGCCGGACTTGCCGTGATCGCAGATAATGAAATACATCGAAATCGGCAGATCGGGAAGGTGAGTCAACTGAAATCGGCATTACGTGATCATCCCTTTCAGGGTCAGGTCGGTATTGCTCATACCCGTTGGGCCACGCATGGTAAGCCTTCGATAGAGAATGCACATCCCCATATTTGTCAGAATCGTGTAGCGATTGTTCATAACGGTATTATTGAAAATCATGAGCAATTAAGAAAAAAACAGCAGCAGTTGGGTTATCGCCTTAATTCTGAAACCGATTCGGAAGTCATTGTGAATGAAATCGTTGAGCAAATGGCAGGTTCAACTGATTTATTATTAGCAGTCAAGAAAACACTCAAGCATTTAACAGGTGCCTATGCGCTCGGGATTATAGCGCGAGATAATCCTGAACAACTTATTGCGTGTCGTAAAGGCAGTCCTTTGGTGATTGGCATCGGGATCGGTGAATATTTTATAGCTTCAGATATTGCCGCTTTACTGCCGGTGACACAGCGATTTATTTTTTTAGAAGAGGGCGATGTTGCCGAATTAAGTTGTGAAAAAATTACTATTTATAATGCACTTGATGAGCCGGTAGACCGGCCCATACAAGAAAGCAAATTAAGTGCAGAGACAGTAGAAAAAGGCCCCTTTCGTCATTACATGTTGAAAGAAATTTATGAGCAACCACTGGCGATAGAGCAGGCGTTAGCAGGCCGGATAATCGAAGGGCGATTAAATGAATGCTCGTTTGGACACAATGCCAGTGAGATTTTTAATCAAATAAAATCGGTGCAAATTTTAGCGTGTGGCACCAGCTATCATGCTGGGTTAATAGCCAGATATTGGTTTGAAAAATCAGCACGCTTGCCTTGTTCGGTTGAAGTAGCAAGCGAATTTAGATACCGTTATCCGATTATTAATAAAGACACCTTGATTGTAACGTTGTCTCAATCCGGAGAAACGGCTGATACCTTAGCGGCATTGCAGGAAGCTAAGCGATTAGGGGCGGCGTATTCATTAGCTATCTGTAATGTGCCGGAGAGTTCGTTGGTGCGGGAGTCTGATTTAGTCATGCTAACGAATGCTGGGCCTGAAATAGGTGTTGCCTCTACCAAGTCATTTACGACGCAATTAGTCGTGTTATATTTATTGGTGATAGCCTTAGGCCGGCGCTTTCAGTTAGATGAGAAAACAGAGCTAAAAATCCTCTCAGAATTAAGCGCTTTACCGAAAAATATTGCTACCGTATTAAAGCTTGATAATGAAATTAAACAGTTGTCCGAACGCTTCTCCGATAAACATAATGCCCTTTTTTTGGGGCGGGGGAGTCAATTTCCAGTTGCGATGGAGGGTGCTTTAAAACTTAAGGAGATCTCGTATATTCATGCTGAGGCCTATCCCGCAGGTGAGCTAAAACACGGGCCTTTAGCTCTAATTGATAAGACAATGCCTGTGATTACGGTTGCGCCCAATAATTCATTGTTGGAGAAATTACGTTCTAATATTCAGGAAGTCAGTGCCAGAGGTGGGCAGTTAATTGTTTTTATGGATGAAGATTTATCAGCGATTAATGATGAAAATTTAACAATAATTAAGGTTACATCGGTTGTTAATGAGTTGGCGCCATTGGTGTATACTATCCCCCTTCAGTTACTGGCCTATCACGTTGCGGTACTAAAGGGTACCGATGTCGATCAACCGAGAAATTTAGCAAAATCGGTTACTGTTGAGTAGATTTCGTTATATAAACTACTCAATTGATGACTTGTTATTGGGTGTTGATGTCACAGTATTAACAAGAACATTAACACTTGATGAGTTGTCCGAAAAATATACATCAAGGTTAGATTTGATTCTTAAATTATCTAATCAGGGATTATCCAATAAAGAAATATCAGACAGCCTGAACACTAATGGTATTCGTCCACCGAGAACAAAGGAATACACTTCAAAACTTATCTGGGTGACCCTGAAGAAGATAAGACAACGAGAAGAAAGAACAAAGAATACAAAGACC
>JYMV01029378.1_pt2 | contig 32408 bp, 35 predicted proteins | sample 338911 | NCBI WGS metagenome assembly JYMV01 (sample SAMN03354496, study PRJNA234377) | hydrothermal vent metagenome | biome: Deep sea; feature: Hydrothermal plumes at the Eastern Lau Spreading Center, Western Pacific Ocean; material: Seawater | place: Tonga | collected 2009 | depth 2000 m m
AAATGAACTTCCAGAAGAGCTTATTTTTCTTGCCATGATAGAAAGTGGATTGAATCCCAAAGCTTATTCTCGGGCTCATGCCGCAGGAATGTGGCAGTTTATCAGTTCAACTGCCAAGCTTTATGGACTTAATCGTACCTGGTGGATTGATGAACGACGGGATCCAGAGAAAGCAACAAATGCGGCGGCAGCCTTTTTAAAAGATTTATTTTTGGAGTTTGATGATTGGTATCTCGCCCTAGCGGCTTATAATTCTGGATCGGCCAGAGTTAACCGTGCTATAAATCTCCATCAGACAACTGAGTATTGGCGATTGAATTCGCTTCCGAGGGAAACGCGAAACTATGTCCCCACTTACCTGGCGGCGGCAATCATCAGCCGGAATCCTGAGCGGTATGGGTTCACTTCTCCAACTTCGAGTAAAATATCACTCGATGAGGTCTTAATAGAAAAAAGTGCAGATCTTACGGTACTGGCACGCTGTGCCGATATCTCAGTGAAGAAACTGAAGCAGATAAATCCTGAACTCAGGCAGTTTGCCACTCCACCAGATCAATCTTATACGCTTAAACTTCCTGCTGGAAAGATTGAGGCGTTTACTGCTGCCTTTAATGCTCTACCTGAAAACAGCCGTTTTGCTCCCCAGTATCGTCAGCATCGAGTTCGACCAGGGGAAAGCTTATCAGCGATAGCTTCAAAATATCGTGTTTCTATGCACGATATAGCATCTGTAAATAAAATCAGGAATTATAACAGAATTCGTGAAGGGATGAAACTGACAATTCCAGTTCCGTCTACAGCAGCTAGTGGACCGGTGGCATCGGCGTCGGCACAGAAACCGCAGGAGACTGTCAAGTACAAAGTGAGGAAAGGTGATACTCTTGGACATATCGCCGAACGGTATGGCACTTCAGCTCGAACCATTCGCAGATGGAACGGTCTGAGCTATGGCGCATATATTTACCCCGGACAGAAGTTAACTATTCCAGTGAGATCATCGCCAACAATAGCATCTTCTTCTAAGAGTGATTCTGTGAAAGAGATATATATTGTTCGAAGAGGAGATACGTTGAGCCATATCTCCAATCGTTATCGTATCCCCATTTACAAAATTGAGCGGTGGAATAATCTTAGTAGGAACAGCTTTATCCATCCCGGACAAAAGCTGGCAATCTACATCAAGGAAGGTTAACTTTTCGAGCTTTCGAAGAGCGGATAAGATATGACAAAAGCGGATATCATAAACAATGTGTCAGCAGCTACCGGTCTGACAAAAGTAGAAACAGAGGCGGTACTAGACGGAGTCATGACGACCATCATTGATTCTCTAAAGCGAAACGAGCGCGTAGAACTCCGTGGGTTTGGTACATTTGGAGTCAAACGCCGCGATCCGAGGAAAGCTCGAAATCCAGGAACGGGAGAAACTGTCTATCTGCCTGAACGGTGTGTACCCACATTTAAACCATCGAGTGTCATGCGCAGAGTTGTGAATGATGCTCTTATGAAGTAAGGATATTCATGCCTAGCGGAAAAAAACGTAAAAGACGCAAGATCAAGACCCATAAGCGGAAAAAACAGCTGCGTCTAAACCGTCATAAGAAAAAGAAGTAGCACCCATCTGAACTGAAGGGCATGAAGGCTTCCGGCTGCAGCATCCTGATTCTTCTCGCGGGTTTGTTTATATCCCTCAGCACATCACTCTACAGCTGGGGATTCGAAGCTCATAAACTCATAAATCGTAAAGCTGTAGAACTGCTCCCCGGATCGTTGGGAGAGTCCTTCAAGAATAATATTGACTTTATTTCTGAACACTCAATTGACCCAGATCTGTGGCGGATGGAAGGAAACGATCCAGATGAAGCGCACGGGCATTATATTGATGCTGATTTATATGAAGATTTTCCCTTTGATGGCATTCCCAGGGACAGGAAACTAGCTGAGGAAAAGTTTAGTGAAGAAAATCTACTTGCATGGGGGACGGCCCCTTGGCGGATTGAGGAGTACGTCAATCGCCTAGCGGATCATCTACGTTCTGGGAACTGGGAAGACGTACCTTTGACAGCTGCTGTTTTGGGACATTATGTTTCCGATATCCATATGCCTCTCCATGTGGTGGAGAATTACAACGGACAACTTTCAGGTAACACCGGTATCCACAAACGGTGGGAAGCGGATATGGTTAATCGCTATTTGTTGGGAGCTATCTATCCCAAGGGAGTCCTTAATAACTATAATGATCCTGTGGAGATGGCGTTTACCATTGTGAAGGAATCATATCCCCTACATTTCGAACTGCTGCGAGCAGATTCTCTGGCACGTTCCGGTTTGACCAATGAGCAGCAAGATCTGATTCCCAATCGCGACGCCTCCATGAACGGCACCGGCTACATCGAGATCCTTTATAGTGAAACCGGACAGATTGCCAAGAAACGGATGGAAGATGCAGCTGTCCGAGTTGCTTCTTACTGGATAATGGCGTGGGAAGCAGCCGGTAGTCCGCTTCCACTTATACAGTACAGTAAGGATAATAAGCGATGACTGTCGACGATTACACATCATTGAGTTCTTCAGGAGATATGACTAGCGTTCTCACTGTCTCCCAGATTACAGCTCAGGTAAAATCAGTTTTAGACGGCACTTTTCGGTCGGTATTAGTAGAAGGAGAGATTTCCAATTTTCTGCATCACGGTTCGGGCCACATGTACTTCACGTTGAAAGATGATAAGGCAGAACTAAGAGCAGTAATGTTTCAAGGTGATAATAGTCGGCTGAAGTTTATCCCTGAGGGTGGGATGAAAGTCTTAGTTCGTGGTAAGGTTACAGTTTACGAGGCTCGAGGTGTTTATCAGATTATCATTAAAGAGATGGAGGCAGCCGGGCTGGGAGCTCTCTATCTTGCCTTTGAAACGCTGAAGAAAAAGTTGGCTGCGGAAGGTCTCTTTGCTGATGAAAGGAAGCAGCCGTTACCGTCTTATCCTGCTACTATTGGGGTCATCACTTCCGGAACCGGAGCGGCTCTCCAGGACATTCGGAACATACTTTCTCGCCGGGCACCTCATGTGAACATTGTAGTGAGGCCTACGCTGGTTCAGGGTAAAGAGGCCACTGAAGATATCGTGACTGCAATCCAAGAATTTTCGCAATGGGGAGGTGCAGATATACTTATAGTAGGTCGCGGTGGCGGTTCAATAGAGGACTTGTGGTGTTTCAACGAAGAATCGGTAGCGCGAGCCATTGCCGACTGTCCCGTACCGGTTATCTCAGCAGTGGGGCACGAGACAGATTTTACTATTTCCGATTTTGCTGCAGATGTACGAGCCCCAACTCCATCCGCTGCTGCAGAGATTGCATCTCCACCTCTGGATGATTTGCTAGCGTATTTAAATGAAGCTGAGCGACGGATAACTGAAGCAGTTGGCCGGAGAATCGAGATAGCTTGGCAAAAATTGGATGGACTTACTGCTAGATACGGTTTTCAGAAACCTCAAAATCTGGTGGATGAAAAGTTTCGCTATCTTGGTGAAGTTGAAAAGCGGATCGGTCAACAGATTGAGTTTATACTAAGTCTGCAACAGTCTAAGTTTCAGGGGCTCAATGACCGCCTTCTTTCTGCCAGCCCGAAGAATATTTTAAAGCGAGGTTACTCTATTGTGCATACCCTTCCCGAACGGCAGATTATGGCCAGCGTGGAGAAGCTCAAAGTGGGGGAAGAATTTGGCGTGATCATGTCCGATGGTGAAGTGACTGCAGTACCGAAAAAAATAGAGGAGAAGTGATTGGTAGCTGGTGAGTTGTGAATGGTGATTAGTGATTGATGATCAATTAATATAAATTCGTAATAAGGATTTAAGAATGGTAGAGAATAAGAAACTTAAATTTGAAGAAGCAGTAACCCGTTTAGAGGAGATTGTTCAGCAGCTTGAGGGTGAAACAGTCTCTCTCGAGGAGAGTCTAAAGTTGTTCGAAGAAGGGATGAACCTCACCAAATTGTGCCGGGAAGAGCTCACTGTCGCCGAATCGACTATCAAAAAGCTAAGCAGAAACAGTGAGGGCGAGTTGGAGGCGATAAAAGAATAGGCATGAAAATCGGCATTTGGGCTAATACCAGTAAAAAAGCCTTCTGGGATATGCTGCCAAATCTAATGGTGTGGCTGCGGGAAAAAGAGCAGTCTGTCTATCTTACCACTCGTATTCACAGCTTGTTAAAAGGAGACGAAGGTTACAACTTTAATGTAATCCAATCTGCTGAAATGTTCAGAGAACTTAACCTTCTTCTGGCTATGGGGGGAGATGGTACGATACTCTCCGCGGCACGAGCAGTAGAGGATCGGGGCACTCCGATTTTAGGAGTGCACTTGGGTGGCCTCGGTTTCTTGGCAGAAGGCGGACAGGAAAATCTTAATCACCGGTTAGAGTCCATCATTTCCGGTGACTATACCATTTTCCCTCGGATGGTACTAGAAGTGAGTATTAATGGAGGCATTACTTACCAGGCTTTGAACGATCTGGTAGTGGACCGGGGCGAAAGCTTTCGCCTGCTGAAATGTTCTCTCTCACTGAATGGAAACCTCATTACCAACTATTCTGCTGACGGTCTTATCCTAGCCACCCCGACCGGATCCACGGCTTATAACCTGTCAGCCGGTGGTCCGATTGTCGCCCCTTGGCTCTCGCTGGTGACAGTAACACCAATCTGCCCCCATTCATTTTCCTCCCGCCCGATTGTGTTACCTGCTGATCAAGAACTGACCATCACCTTTCCCAATGCAGAAGAAGACTTTCGTCTTACAGTTGACGGACAGGCAGAAGCGAAACTGGCGAAAGATACCGTGTTAACAATCAGGCGGACGGATTACGATATACAGATGGTTACGTTTGAGGACCGGGATTACTTTCAGACCCTGCGGACGAAATTAGGTTGGGGAGATGAATAACAGTAGTAGTGATATTTACAGGATAATTTAACCGAAAAGCTGGCGATGCTGGCGAAGCATACAGTCATTCATAACCACTAACAAACCGGCCTCTTCCGCCCACTCAGCTGCAGCTTTATTTACCACACCATCCTGCAGCCAGAGAGCTCTGGCGCCAATTTCAATAGCGGCATCGATGATAGGATCCACGTGTTCCGGCCGGCGGAAGACGTCCACCACATCCACTGATTCAGGAATATCCTGAAGGGTAGCGTAGCTCGTCTCGCCAAGAAGTTCATTATGTCCTGGATTTACCGGAATGATGCGGTACCCTTGATCCTGAAGGTACTTGGCTACGTAGTGACTGGGTCGCTGAGGCTTGGGTGATAGGCCCACCACGGCAATGGTCTTCATATCGTAGATCTTCCTGATAGTTTCTGGTTCGTTCATTATGCTACCTGTGGAACAGGTTTTTAATGATATATCCGGCCAGGTTCGGATTTTCCTTCATTCTGCGGACTGAGTAAGCGTACCATTCTTCTCCGAATGGGACATAAACGCGTACCTTGTGACCGGAGTCTCGTAACTCCTCTAAACGTCCCTTCGTAGGAACGCCGTAGAGCATCTGAAACTCATACCTATTTGATTGGATGTTTTTGTTCAGGATCCATGTTTCCAGTGTATCGATTATATAAAGATCGTGGGTGGCGATGGCGGCATAACCTTTACCTTCCAGAATCATCTTTACCAGACTGATGAAACTCTCACGGATCTCTTCCCGGTCTTGGAAAGCAATTTCTGCCGGCTCTAGATAAATGCCTTTACAGATTCTAACATTAAGCTTCTCACCCAGGTTCTTTTCCAGATCTCCGATACTGCGTATAAGGTACGACTGCAGCACGAAGCCCACCCGGTCATATTTTTCAAGGCAGCGGTGATACAGGTTTAGTATCCGGTCGGTATAGGGAGAGTTCTCCATATCAATGCGCAGGAAGTTGTTTTGCTGGAGAGCAGACTCTAATACACGCAGGAGGTTTATTTCTGCTAACTTGTCATCAAAGCCGAGGCCCAGATGAGTCAGCTTCAAAGAGATATTGCAGTCTAACTCTGCTGCAGAAATTCGATTATATAGTTCCTTGTAAGCCAAGGTAACTTCCTCAGTTTTATTGCTTGAAGTTGTATGTTCACCCAGAATATCCAAGGTGACATCAAAGCCGGAATCATTCAGTTTTTGAATTACATTCAAAGCTTCATCAACTGTTACTCCTGCCACATAACGGCTGGCAAATGGTTTGGCAAATGTGCGGGGGATAAAAGGGAGAATAGCCGAGATTGTTTTGTTAAAGAGTGTCATTTATTTTTGAATACAAATTTACCCGATGAGTATGGGAAGGACAATTGTTTTACTATATATTTAGATCCTGAATCTTTAACAAGTGACCAATTACCAAACTTTAGAAAAAAATCTTACACTGAAGAATGAAGATTTTGAGATTTAATTAAAAGATAATTATCTCAATTATTTGGTGTTTCTGAAGCGAATATTACACTGAAATTGGCTTGCAAAAGGCAAGTGAGGTCGGTAAATTTTCTTCCGTTTTAATCGTTTAATAAAACAAAAAAAATGTACCAGAATTTTGGCACGGCCTTCGTTTTTGTCCTACTTGGAATTGTCTTAGTAGCAGTTCCCCTTTTGCTGCAGCGAATTCTTTCTCCCCAAAATAGATCCCGCGAAAAGCTTACCACTTATGAGTGCGGAGAAGATGCCGAAGGGAGCGCATGGATTCAATTCAATATTCGATTTTATGTGATCGCGCTTATTTTCATCATTTTTGATGTGGAGGTTATATTCCTTTTTCCTTGGGCAGTAGTTTATAAAGAGTTAGGTCTCTTTGCTTTTGTGGAGATGATGATATTTCTCGCTATTCTTGCCGTAGGTTTAATTTATATCTGGCGTAAAGGTGATCTGGAATGGGTGAAGCTGTCCGTTCCATACGGTAGCGGTCGATACAGTAAGCTGAATGTTGCAGAGGATAAAGCCGAACCTATATTAGAGGAAACGGCTGTCTGATTGGCATCTGCTGTCGAAATGCACTTTAAGCAACTGGTAGAATATATCAATGAGCAGTTCCGCAAGGAATTCGTACAGACGGGCGAAGAGGCGCCGGCAGATCACATTTCCGTAGCAACTGCTGACTGGAAAGCCTTTGCCGAGTTTCTCAAGAATGACGAGCAGCTCTTCTTCGATGCCATGATGTGCATTACCGGAGTGGATTACGGTGAAGAAAGTGATCTCGGTGTCATCTACAACCTCCACTCTATGAAGCATAATCACAAGCTGGAAGTGCGGATTAACCTACCCCGTGAAAAGCCGGTTGTTCCATCTGTAGAACAGATCTGGCGGATTGCCGATTGGTTCGAGAGGGAGACATATGATATGTACGGAATAGAATTCCAAGGACATCGCGATCTTCGCCGGATTCTATTGCCTGAAGACTGGGAGGGATTTCCCCTCCGAAAAGACTACGAGTTCCCCACGACCTATCACGGCATTGAGGTCCCCAAAATGAAGGAAGGTTGGGAATGACTGATACTCTCGATCTGGAACTTGGCAGCGTTCAGGCCGAGGAGATGGTCCTCAACATGGGGCCTCAGCATCCCAGTACACACGGAGTACTCCGGCTGAAGGTTCGGACCGACGGCGAGATTGTTACCCGCATTACACCCTACATTGGTTATCTACATCGTTGTTTTGAGAAGCACTGCGAAAATGTCACCTACGAACAGGTGATTCCTTACACCGACCGGTGTGACTATATCGCTTCTATGAATAACAACTTTGGTTACGCCGTGGCTGTGGAGCAGCTCATGGATATTAAGGTCCCTGAGAAAGTGGAGCACATTCGGGTTATCGTAGCTGAACTGAACCGGATCGCCAGTCATCTGCTGGCCGTGGGTACGTTTGGTCTTGATGTAGGCGCTTTTACACCGTTCCTATACTGTTTCCGCGACCGGGAGCGGATTCTCGACCTTTTCGAAATGTTGTGCGGAGCCCGACTACTCTACAGCTACATATGGATAGGGGGTCTGTCACATGATCTCCCCGTGGGCTGGGTGGAGAAAACGTATGAATTTCTAGACTATTTTGAACCTCAGGTTGAAGAGTACAATAACCTTTTGACCTTCAACAAGATTTTCATTGAACGGACGGCTGACGTGGGCGTCCTCCCTCGCGAGGTGGCGATCAGTTATGGCGTTACCGGCCCAAATCTCCGTGGCTCAGGAGTAAAATGGGATTTGCGGAAAGACGATCCGTACAGTATCTACGACCGGTTTGAGTTCGATATTCCCATAGGGACCGGAGTCATGGGGACGGTAGGTGACTGTTGGGATCGCTATTATATTCGTATTCGTGAAATTGAGGAGAGCGCTAAGATTGTCAGGCAAGCACTGGAACAGTTGCCCAGAGACGGTGATGTTCATGAGGCATTGCCGAAGAAAATTCGTCCTCCAAAGGGTCACATTTATTCTCGGACAGAGACGCCGAGAGGTGATTTGGGGTACTACATTATCAGTGATGGTAAACCGATTCCTTACAGATTGAAAATGCGGTCACCGGCTTTTACTGCTTTGAGCTGCATAAATGAGATTTCACACGGATGGATGATATCTGACGTCTTTGCCATTCTGGGGAGTCTCGACATCGTACTGGGGGAGATTGACCGCTGATGGTAAATTACTTTTTAGATTTATTTGCAAATGTTTCTTGGCTGGCAGCAATGCCGTCAGGAACCCAGTTTGTTCTGGCGGCTCTTATGACGGGACTTCCCCTATTCCTCTTTGTGGCTGTAAATGCACTTATCGCAGTTTATGCTGAGCGGAAAATTTCGGCATTTATGCAGGACCGATTAGGTCCAATGGGGCAGGGTGTAGGCCTACACGCCGGGAAGTGGGGTCTGCTGCAAACTTTAGCTGATGCTCTTAAACTTATTTTAAAACAAGATATCATCCCTGCCTTGGCTGACAGGAAATTATTTATTTTAGCACCCTTTATTATTTTTATTGCAGCTTTCGTTGCCATTGCAGCAATGCCGTTTAATCAACATATCCTGGCTGCTGATTTCAACATAGGTGTCTTTTTCATACTTGCTGTTGGATCGGTGGGCGTCATCGGTATTATCATGGCTGGCTACAGTTCGAACAATAAATGGTCTCTCTACGGAGCCATGCGTTCAGCCGCACAGATCATTAGCTACGAAATTCCGGCAGCCCTTTCGATTCTAACGGTCATCATGCTGACTGGCAGTCTACAAATGCAGGAAATTATTAAGGCTCAAAGCGGTACCATCTGGGGTATCCTTCCCAATTGGTTTATCTTTAACAACCCTTTTACTTTTCTGGCATTTTTCCTATTCTTTATCTCAGGTGTAGCGGAAACAAACCGTACCCCGTTTGACCTCCCCGAAGCGGAGTCAGAACTGGTAGCTGGATTTCATACAGAGTATTCCGGTATGCGCTGGGCGTTTTTCTTCTTAAGTGAATATGCCAACGTGTTCATCGTTTCAGGTATCACCGCTGTTGCTTTTCTGGGTGGATGGCAAAGTCCCATTTCCGGTTACCTGGACGGACCGATCTGGGGATTAGTCTGGTTCTTCGGAAAAGTCAGTTTCCTGATTTTGGTGATGATGTGGTTCCGCTGGACTTTCCCGCGGCTGAGGACAGATCAACTTATGAGGATGGGTTGGAAGTATTTCCTGCCGGCATCTCTCGTAAACATTCTGGGTGTAGGTTTATGGGACTTAGTTGTGAATTAGGATAAGGATGAGAAAATACTTCTCTAACATTTGGCTTACCATCACCACGCTGCTTACAGGCATGAGGGTGACACTGGGCCATGTGCTTCGAATCCGAAAAGGGTTTGTAACACTCCAGTATCCCGTGGAGAGATGGCCCCGTCCGGAGCGAAACATCGGTTTCAGTGAAGACAGCTATAACGTTATACGCTCCCGTCTTACCGTAGATATGGATGACTGTATCGGCTGCCTGAAATGCGAGCGGGCCTGTCCCGTGTCGTGCATTAAGATTGAGACTGAGAAAGTGGAAAAGGGGGAGGATATTCTTGAAGCGAATCATCGGGGAGTCACTTCCCAAGGAACACAGAAACGCCTTCTTGTTACCCGTTTTGACATAGACATGACAGAGTGCTGTTATTGCAACTTATGTACTTACCCGTGTCCGGAAGAGTGCATTTTTATGACGGGGGGCCCAAATTCTGATAAACACGGTTTAGATTACGAGTTTTCAGAGTATGATCGAAATGATATGATCTTCCGCTTCGCTAAAGTACCGGAAGATATTGTTGCTTCTTACAAAGATAAGAAAGTGAAAGTGGAAACATCCGGGACCGAAGCAGACGAGGGCGCTGAATCGTGAGTTTCTCTGATCTGACATTCTTCCTTATTGTAGCATTAACCATCGGTTCTGCACTCTATGTAGTGACTTCTCAGCGACTCGTTTATTCGGCTATGGCGCTCTTTTTCACACTTCTTGGTTTAGCCGGTTTGTATGTCTTTTTGATGGCTGATTTCATAGCCGGTACTCAGGTTATTATTTATGTAGGAGGAATCCTCGTATTACTCGTTTTTGGTATTATGCTAACGCACAGGATTTCCGATATTCGTTTATCCCATACCAGCATGCAGCGAGGTGTGGGCGGAGTTGTAGTGCTATTAATTTTCGTCGGTCTTTACCGAATGATTACCTCAGCACCGTGGTATCTGGAAGCTGCTCCAGCTCCGGAAAGTACTGTGAAAATTATCGGAACGTTGTTGATGATTGACTATCTGCTGCCGTTTGAAGTGGCGTCAGTTTTATTGTTAGCAGCACTGATAGGCGCAGCAATGTTATCGCGGAAGAGCGAATCATGAACGATCTAAATACTTATTTAACTATTGGTGCTATTCTTTTCAGTCTTGGACTGTACGGTGTTATCACTCGGCGAAATGGTGTAGCCGTTCTCATGGGAGTTGAGCTGATTCTGAATTCTGCCAATGTCAACTTCATCGCCTTTGCCCGCTTCGGGGGTATGAACCTCTCAGGACATATTTTTGCTTTGTTCGTCATCATCATGGCTGCAGCCGAGGCAGCAGTGGCTCTGGCGATTATTATCAACCTCTACAACAAATTCGGCACTTTAAATGTGGACGACGCCAGGATTTTAAAGCAATGATAACATACGCACCTTATTTCCTGTTGCTCCCGTTGGCGGCTTTTGTCATCCAGATATTCTTTGGCAAGCGACTCCCGCGGAAGGGTGATTGGGTGTCCATTTCCGCCGTAGGTATCACACTCTGTCTGGCTATTGCCATGTTCGTTATGATGCTTTTCCTTTATAAGCCCGGTATGAAGGAAGAGTTGACTTGGGAGTGGTTCAATCTGGGACAATTGAGTGTAAAGATAGGTGTTCTCATAGATAATGTTACCGTCATTATGCTCTTGGTGGTATCACTCGTCTCTGGACTTGTGCATCTATATTCTGTCGGCTATATGAAAGACGATCCTCGATATTCCCGTTATTTCGGATATCTCTCGCTGTTTACCTTTTCCATGAACGGAATTGTCCTCTCAAATAATCTGCTTTCCATCTATATGTTCTGGGAACTTGTGGGGCTCAGTTCTTATCTCCTTATCGGTTTCTGGTTTGAGAAGGACTCAGCCGCTGATGCCAGCAAGAAAGCTTTTCTGGTGAATAGAGTCGGTGATATCGGCATGTTCATAGGTATCATGCTTTTCTTTACCGCAACGGGATCGTTTCTTTTCTCTGATATTTTTGATGGTGTCGCCGCCGGCGCTTTACCACTCCCCGCATTGACAATTGCAGGTCTTTGTCTTTTTGCCGGTGCGATTGGTAAGTCGGCACAAGTTCCGCTCCATGTCTGGCTGCCGGACGCCATGGAAGGACCTACGCCTGTGAGCGCTCTCATCCATGCGGCAACCATGGTAGCTGCCGGTGTCTACTTAACCTTTAGGATGTTTCCGCTATTTACGCCTGTAGCGCTGACTATAATTGCCTACGTAGGCGGTATAACGGCAATCTTCGCTGCTGTTATCGCTGTTACTCAGAACGACATCAAGCGGGTGCTGGCCTATTCCACAGTAAGCCAGCTCGGGTACATGATAATGGCAATTGGAACTGGTGCTTACGTTGCAGGCTTCTTCCATCTGACTACTCACGCCGCTTTCAAAGCTGCCCTATTTCTTTGCAGCGGAAGTGTGATTCACGCAATGCATCATGCGTACCATAAGCTGGGAGATCACGATTCAGATCCGCAGGATATGCGAAATATGGGCGGGATGAAGGACAGAATGAAAATTACTTTCATGACCATGCTCATTGCCACCGTAGCCCTATCGGGAGTACCGTTTATGTCCGGATTCCTTTCCAAAGACGCCATTTTAGCGGGGACACTTTCATACGCTTTGCACCATCCAGAGCATTTCCTTCTTCCAGTGTTTGGATTTGGAGCTGCGTTGTTAACAGCTTTCTACATGTTTAGACTGATCTTCATGACATTCTATGGCAAACCGGCGAAACAAGAAGTGCTTGACAATATTCATGAATCGCCGGCAACCATGACCACTCCGTTAATAGTATTAGCGACTCTATCGATCTTCATTGTTTATACGCTTCCTTATATAAATCCATTTTCTGACCACGGCTGGTTCACGGATTTGATAGTGGCGACAAATTCTGTAGTACCTCAGTATGTGAATCCCTCCGCGCATGAAATTGCTGAGGGGATACATCACGCTCATCTGCCGGCTATGATTATTTCGGTCATCGTTGCGTTCACTGGCATTGCATTAGCAGTGATTATCTATCTGAAAAAGAAGCTATCCGCGGAGAAGCTGGCAAAGAGTTTGGCGCTTCCATACAAACTATCTTTTAATAAATTTTTTGTAGATGAGATATACAGTCGATTGCTAATAAATCCGACCATTAAACTGGCCAAGGCTATAGGCTTCTTCGACTGGGAAATCTACGACAAATATTTTATCAACGGTTTTGGTCGTGTAACGGATCGTCTCTCCCGATTCATTGGGATCAATTTGGACTACGATGTATTGGATCAGCAGATTGTAGACGGTGTAGGGAAGTCCACCCGGTTCTTTGGAGGTACTCTTAAATTTATTCAAACTGGAAAGATCCAGAATTATCTAGTCTGGGTGCTAGGCGGAATTATTATCATTTTCATCATACAAGCTATGTAGGGAAGAAAGGAACTGCTTAATATGGATTCGAATATTCTAAGTTGGTTGATTTGGCTGCCTGTGATAGGCGCGGGTCTTATCATCTTTGTACCGAGAGACAAAGGTGATACCATGAAATGGATTGCTGCTGCTGCAACTGCATTGCAGCTTATCTTCGCTGTTCTATTGTGGACACGGTTTGACAGCTCTCATGTAGGATTTCAGTTTCAGGAAAAGATGAGCTGGATTCCCTCATTTAACATCCAGTACTATCTGGGGGTTGATGGTTTAAGTCTTCCCATGGTATTGCTTACGGCGCTGTTGTCCTTTATCTGCATATTCGTAAGCTGGAAGATCGATAAGGCTCCCAAAGGATATTTCGCTCTATTCCTTCTCTTGGATGCCGGAATGATGGGTGTTTTCCTTTCTCTCGATTTCTTTCTTTTCTATGTATTCTGGGAAGTGATGCTGTTGCCTATGTATTTCCTCATCGGAATGTGGGGCGGACCTCAGCGGGAATATGCTGCCATAAAGTTCTTTTTATATACTCTGGCTGGATCAGTGCTGATGTTTATTGCTATTCTTGCACTCTACTTCACCTGCGGGCATACATTTGACATGACTGTCTTGATGGCTCAAGCCAATGACGGATTGGGCTCTATGACTTGGTGGGGTTTCAATGCACTTAAAGTTGTCTGGATATTGCTTTTTATCGCTTTTGCCATTAAGGTACCAGTTTTCCCGTTCCATACATGGCTCCCTTTGGCTCATGTTGAAGCGCCTACCGCCGTTTCCGTGATTCTGGCTGGAGTCCTGCTTAAAATGGGTACCTATGGTATCCTTCGTATCAGCTACCCCATGCTGCCGGATGGTGCGATATGGTTTGCAGGTGCGTTGGCAATCTTGGCAGTTATCAATATCATTTGGGGTTCCTTGTGTGCGCTGGCTCAGACTGACTTGAAGAAGATGGTGGCTTACTCCAGTGTGAGTCATATGGGATATGTATTGCTCGGAATGGCAGCAGTTGTTGCTGCGGGAGAAAAGAATGGCGGTAATGTATTGGCTGCAGAAGCGGGAATGAATGGTGCCGTCCTTCAGATGTTTAATCACGGTACAATTACAGCCATGTTGTTTATCTTAGTGGGTGTTATTTACGATAGGGCTCACCATAGAAATATAGACGGATTCGGAGGTCTTGGTGCTCGGATGCCGGTTTATACTGGTGTTGTAGCGCTGGCATTTTTTGCCGGTCTAGGTCTCCCGGGTCTTTCCGGATTTATCAGCGAAGCCATGTGTTTCATCGGAGCATTCCCTGTCTTTAAGACAATCGTAATCATTTCGACTCTCGGTATTCTTCTAAACGCTGCCTATTTCCTTTGGGCTTTTCAACGGATGTTCCTTGGAAAGTTAAACGAGAAGTATGTCGATCTTCCTGAAATCAATAAGCGTGAGTTGTTTACACTGATTCCTTTAGCTGTGTTAGTGATTTTATTGGGAATTTACCCCGCGCCTGTCCTAGATGTCATGAAAGTGACTATGGGGAATTTGATTCATATTATACAGCAGAGTTCACTCTTGTCGGCATTTTAATTCTAGATAATGGACAATTTTCAGAGTATTAAACTGTTCATTCCTGAGCTTGTACTCGTGGGTACAATGTTGATTGGGATAATCGCAGATCTCTTCTACCAGCGTGAGCAATCGTTCCGGGTAGGATTTTGGGTTATTGCAGGACTTGCGATTGCAGCATTGGCTCTTTTTCTGACCCCTGCGGGTGAATCGATTACTCTATTTATGGGGACTATTGTCATAGATCCCTTTGCACGAATGTTCAAGTTTGTTTTTCTTCTCGCTACGACTGTGATAATTCTGATTTCTCTGAAAACAGATGAATTAAAGTCCGTGAGAACGGGTGAGTATTATGTGCTTATTACCGCAATGACATTGGGAATGTTCCTCATGGCGTCTAGCGTTGATCTGATTATGATTTACCTTTCCATTGAAGTGGTCAGCATCGTTTCATTTATCCTGGCGGGATATCTGAAAACTCAAGTTCGCTCTACTGAGGCATCCTTGAAATATGTTATATATGGTGCTTTTTCATCGGGCATAATGCTCTACGGTTTTTCGCTCCTTTTTGGTCTTACCGGCACAACCAAACTTTTTGAGATTAGAGAAAGTCTAGCCGTTCTAAATGGAGGAACGCTAACTCTGACGGTTGCCATCGTAATGATAACGGCCGGCTTCGGTTACAAGATTTCAGCTGTCCCGTTCCACTTTTGGACACCTGATGTCTACGAAGGGGCTCCAACACCCATAACAGCCTTGTTGTCAGTAGGACCCAAAGCAGCTGGTTTTGCTCTACTCATTCGTGTATTCAATACTTTGTTCAGTGGGACTGATGTTTTTGCAGCTTCTGTCTGGCAATCACTGGAAGGACTTCCCTGGCAGGAAGTGATGGCTGGTTTAGCTGCTATTACGATGACATTAGGTAACGTGCTCGCTATTCAGCAGTCCAATGTTAAGCGACTGCTAGCTTATTCCAGCATTGCTCACGCAGGATACATTCTTATGGGTATTCCGGTACTATCTCAGAGTGGCATCTACGCTGTGATGTTTTATGTAGTAGTTTATCTCTTTATGCAGTTGGGAGCATTTTTTGTGGTGATTTCAATAAAAAATAAATTTGGCACCGAAGATATTGAGGAGTATGGAGGACTGGGTTTCAAGGCACCTTACCTCGGCGTAACAATGGCTATTTTCCTCTTTTCCTTAACCGGTCTGCCGCCTACTGCTGGCTTCATCGGTAAGTTCTATCTTTTCTCAGCGGTGATAGAAGCCAAAATGTATTGGCTCGCTATCGTGGGTGCCCTTAACAGTGTTATCTCGCTTTATTATTATATGCGAATTGTTAAGATGATGTACCTTCAGGGAGAGCGAGAAGCTGAGCTCTATCTTCCTCCGAGATTTCAGACTTCTCTATTGGCGGCACTAGCTGTTCCAACTGTTATTTTTGGTGTTTATTGGACTCCCATTGCGGATTGGATTCGCAATTCCTTGGTCTTCTTCCTGCCGTAAGCGTAAATTCGCCTGTACCGACGAGAGAATCTCACCGCATGATGCGGTTTCCGTCTGTTGTTACTACGGTAAACAGGGAAGATGATGCTGGAAAATTATACTCCACTACTTTTGGTTTTTATGCTGGCGGCAGGATTTGCTTTTTTGCTGTTGACATTATCGCATCTGCTCGGACCCAAAGTAAAATCAGCAGTTAAACTGTCTGCATATGAATCGGGTGTAGATCCTATCGGACCAGCCCGTGTCAGAATATCCATTAAGTACTTCCTGATCGCTCTCTTATTCGTCATCTTTGACATTGAGATAGTCTTTCTTTTCCCGTGGGCTGTTATTTTTAAGGATTTTGTGCAATCAGGATCTTTCATCTTTATTGAGATGCTGGTCTTTATGTTAATTCTTCTCTTCGGACTCGTGTTTGTCTGGAAAAAAGGAGCTTTAGATTGGGATTAATCAAAGATACAAAGTCTAATATTCTTACAACAACAGTCGAAGCGGCTGTTAACTGGGGTCGCAAAAACTCCCTCTGGCCAATGCCGTTTGGAACTGCCTGCTGCGGAATCGAATTGATGGCGGTGCTGGCGTCCCGTTCCGATATTGCCAGATTCGGAGCAGAGGCGATTCGCTTCTCGCCACGACAGTCAGATCTCCTGCTTGTTGCCGGACGTATCACCATCAAGATGATGCCGGTTTTACAGCGTATCTACGAGCAGATGCCGGAGCCTAAATGGGTCATCTCCATGGGCGCCTGCGCCTCCAGCGGCGGCGTTTTTGATACCTATAGCGTTATTCAAGGTGTTGACCAATTTATACCTGTGGATGTCTATGTCCCGGGATGTCCACCTCGTCCAGAAGGGTTGATCGATGGTCTAATCAAGATTCAGAAACTGGTAGAGAAGGACACTTTCTCTAATTACTCCAAGCGGAAATAGATTGATGGATCTTTCTGATTTAACAACACGTTTGCAGGAAAAATTCCCGGACACCGTTCTAGAAGTTTCTGAAGAAAATGACGAGGTAACTCTCCAGTTAAAAGGATCTTCAATTTTGGAGATTCTTTCCTTCCTCAAGGCAGATGGGTTCAACTTTCTGGCGGACTTGACGGCAGTTGATAATTTGACATTGGGAGGAAACGAGAGGTTCACCGTTGTCTATCATTTACTATCACACGAGCGTGTTGAGCGAATAGTAGTCAAGGCGCATGTCTCTGAGGAGAAGCCATTATTACCGTCAGTGGAATCTTTGTGGAAGACAGCCGATTGGCAGGAGCGGGAAGTGTATGATCTGTTCGGGATTGAATTCGAAAGCCACCCAAACCTGATCCGCATCATGAATCCCGATGAGTTCAATGGTTACCCACTGAGGAAGGACTTTCCTCGGCAAGGACGAGGTGAGCGGAAAGATTTTCCGATTGTGGAGCGAATGACGAGAGGCGACAGAGAATGAATCCTCAAGTAAATGTTCAACCGCTGGAAACTGAGAAAATGATACTCAACTTCGGACCTTCCCATCCTGCGACACACGGTACACTGCGAGTGATTATGGAGCTGGATGGCGAAACAGTTGTGAAGGCGACGCCGGAGATCGGCTACCTCCATTCGGGATTCGAAAAACTTGGTGAGGATCTGGATTACAATCAGTACGTGACGATCACCGATCGAATGAATTACCTCTCGCCGATTTGTAATAACGTGGCGTATGCCCTTTCTGCCGAGAAGCTCATGGATATCGAAGTGCCGAAACGGGCCCGATACATTCGACTGTTGATGTGCGAACTGAGCCGTATTGCTGATCATTTTTTAAGCGTCGGTATGCAGGCGGTAGATCTTGGGGCATTCACGGTTTTTCTCTACGGATTTCGCCTGCGAGAAGATATTTACGACCTCTTTGAGATTGCTACAGGTACTCGCCTCACCACCAGCTACACTCGCGTAGGTGGACTCATGAGGGACCTTCCAGACGGTTTCGAAACTGCTGTACTTGATGTACTGGAGGAAGCAGGGAAAGTAGCAGATGAGATCGAGACACTCCTGAATCATAACCGAATCTTCCAAAAGCGGACGAAAGGAGTGGGTGTGATCAGTAAAGAAGATGCCAATTCCTACGGTATTTCCGGACCTGCGGCAAGGGCTGCGGGAATTGACTGGGATCTGCGAATTAAGGAGCCGTACTCTGACTATGAGGAATTCGACTTCGATGTGGTGATTGGCGTAAATGGTGATGTGTTCGACCGGTACCTTGTGCGGATGGAAGAGATTCGGCAGAGCGTAAAGATTTGCCGGCAGGTGCTGGATAAAATGCCGGAGGGTGAGATAAACATTGATGCAGATTCCAAATTTATTCTACCGCCTAAGGACGACGTATATGATTCGATCGAAGGTTTGATTTACCACTTTGAGCAAATCATGCCTAACCGCGGGATGACTCCACCCAAAGGAGAGGCATACGTAGCTACTGAATCGCCGAATGGTGAATTAGGCTACTACATTGTCAGCGACGGTTCCCGAACTCCCTATCGCGTTCGCACCCGACCGCCGTCTCTTATGAACTACTCTATCTTTTCCAAGATCATGACCGGTAGAATGATATCAGATGCCGTGGCAATACTGGGTAGTTTAAACATTATTGCGGGGGAGCTTGACCGATGACCGGTGCTAATTCCAAATTCAAGTTCTTGCAGTTAGATATGGTTGATAACGTTCTTTCGCAGTATCCGGATAAGCGATCGGCGGTCTTGCCGCTGCTGCATCTGGCTCAGAGTCAAGAAGGATACATATCTGCAGGTGTACTTGAGACAATTGCTAATATTGTTGCAGTAACTTCGGCTGAAATAGCTAGTACAGTCTCCTTCTACACAATGTTCAATACCGAGCCGCTGGGAAAATACAATTTGCAGGTGTGCCAGACGCTCTCTTGCAGTTTGAACGGAGCCGATGAACTGGTGGATCACATTTGTAATGAGTATAAAATTGCCCCAGGTGAAACCACTGAGGACGATAGATTCACATTGATGAAAGTTGAGTGTCTCGGCTCGTGTGGAACTGCCCCAGTGGTACAGATTAACAACGATTACCACGAAGGGGTTACGGTAGAATTTCTGGACAAACTTCTGGACAGTTTGGAATGAGTGATTTTAAGCCGGTCCTGACAGAACACATCCACGCGGAGAATTCTCACACGCTCGAATTCTACCGCTCTGTAGGTGGCTACTCGGCACTGGAGAAAGTATTGAAGTCAATGTCTTCCGATGAAGTCATTGAAGAGGTAAAGATATCTAATTTACGCGGGCGAGGCGGTGCCGGATTCCCCGCCGGGGTGAAGTGGGGTTTCATCCCTAAAGATGGCGATAAACCCAAGTATCTTATCTGTAATGCTGACGAGAGTGAGCCCGGTACGTTCAAAGACCGGCTGCTTATGAACAAGGTGCCTCATCAAATGCTCGAAGGGATTATTATTGCGTCGTACGCCATCCAGGCACATCTAGCGTTTATCTACATTCGCGGCGAGTTTTACGAAGAGTATTTAGTTCTGGAGCAGATGATAACTGAGGCAAAGACGGCAGGGCTGCTTGGCAAAAACATTTTAGACTCAGGCTACGATCTGGAAGTAGTCATCCACCGCGGAGCAGGCGCTTATATCTGCGGAGAAGAGACGGGATTACTGGAATCGCTGGAAGGGAAGCGAGGGTGGCCACGCATAAAGCCGCCGTTCCCAGCTGTGGAAGGGTATCTGAAATCACCTACTATTGTCAACAACGTGGAGACTCTGGCAAACGTGCCTCACATTTTCAACCGTGGGATAGATTGGTTTCGATCCATTGGCCCCGCGGACGGACCCGGACCTAAGTTGTATTGCATCTCCGGTCGAGTGAAGAAGCCGGGAGTTTATGAAGAGGCTATGGGCATTCCGTTGAAAGAATTGATTTATGATCGTGCCGGCGGGATTACGGACGACCGAGAGCTGAAGGCCGTTTTCCCCGGCGGTTCATCTGCGCCGATCCTGACAGCGGAAGAGGCGGAAAATTTGAACATGGACTATACTTCTGTTTCCAAAGCTAACTCCATGCTGGGTTCCGCCGGAATAATCGTCATGGATGAGACTGTAGACATGGTGAAAGCGTGCCTCAACATCGCTCGGTTCTACGCCCACGAATCTTGCGGACAATGTACACCTTGCCGGGAAGGGACCACGTGGCTGGTAAAAATTCTGACTCGGCTTTACAATGGCTTCGGAACCCGCAGAGACATTGAGATGCTTCTGGAGATTACAGAAAACATTGGCGGATTGGCGGATTTTTCCCTGGGAAGCTTCGGCAAGACTATCTGTCCATTCGGCGAAGCAGTAGCGTGGCCGGTGCGAAGTTTCGTAGAAAAATTTAAGAGTGAGTTTGTTGCCTGCGTAGAGCAGAGAGGAGCTGTAGTCTGATGCCCCTTTTAAAGATTGATGATCGCGAAATTGAAGTAGCCGCCGGGACAACTGTCCTGGATGCTGCTCTTGCTGACGGCATAGAGATCCCCTATTACTGCTACCATCCCGCTCTGGAGATTGTAGGCAGCTGCCGGATGTGTATGGTGGAAGTGGAAGGAATGCCTAAGCTTCAAGTGTCGTGCAATACCCGGGTTGGGAATGCTCCACCTGATAAAAAAGTGGATGGCAAGTACGACATGGTTGTTCATACAAAGACGGATACGGTTAAGAAAGAGAGAGAGCATACACTGGAGTTTCTGCTCCTCAACCATCCGCTGGATTGCCCGGTCTGTGATCAGGCCGGCGAGTGTTTACTTCAGGACTACTCTTTCCGCTACGGCCAGGCTCACAGCCGGTTTGAAGAAGAGAAGCGTGTCCGTCCGGTTGAGGATCTGGGGGCCGGAGTGGTCATCAATCAGAACCGGTGTATTATGTGTACTCGATGTACCCGCTTTACAACAGAAATTTCCGGAACTGGTGAGTTATTTGTTCAACAGCGTGGATACCATTCGAAGATATCTATTCTTGAGGATAAGCCGCTGGATAATCTTCTCGCCGGAAACGTCACCGATATCTGTCCGGTGGGAGCGCTGCTAAGCAAGGATTACATTCATCGCAACCGCATCTGGAATCTGGACCGCCAACCGTCCGTCTGCCAGGACTGCAGCGTAGGCTGCAATGTGGACATCTACCACCAGAACGGTGAAGTTTTCCGTATCTCTGCCCGGGAGAATCTTGAGGTTAACGGTTATTTCATTTGTGATATAGGCCGCTACAGCTATCATAATTATGAGTCTATCGAGCGGGTGACATCGCCCATGATTCGCAGAGGTGAGGTATGGCAGGAGATAAGCTGGGAAGGAGCTCTCAAGGAAATCTTTGAACGGTTGGGCCGGAAGAAGGAGGGTGAAAGAAATCGGGTGGCCGGTATCGCTTCGCCATTTCATACCAGCGAAACCAATTTTATGTTTGCCCGGTTGATGCAGAATGTTTTTAAAGATCGAGCCGTCATGGGGACTCTTCCTCTTCCCAAAGAAGATGAAATTAAGTTCCCCGCCGGTTTTCGTATCAGCGGCGATCGTTCACCCAATAGGCGGGGAATGGCGGAAGTGAGCTCCAACCTTTCTGACGACATCTTTAGCGAGATTAAGAAGCAGAAGATTAAACTCATGTATGCCCTCGATGACGGTGTGAACCGCGAGCTGTCACAAGAGTGGAAAGACCTCCTCCGCAATCTGGACTTCATCGTAGTACAGACTTACGCCATGACGCCTTTGGCCGAGCAGGCTCATCTTCTGCTACCGGCAGCCGCTCCGCTGGAGAGAGAAGGGACGCTTATGAATGACAAGGGGAGAATCCAATGGCTACGACCGTCATTGCCGATCCTGGGCTCTAGCAGGCCGGATTGGGGAATTATCATGGAAGTGATGAACACCATAGGGAAGCGCGAGCTCGATTACAGTCACGTTAGCGAAGTGCTGGAAGAAATGAGCGAGCGGATTCCGGCCTACAAAGGCTTTACATTATTTAAGCTAGGCGAGCTCGGGATGAGCTCCAACGTACAGGTGAAGAAAAGCTGATGGACGGCTTAACAATCACTGTAATGATTGTAAAAGTGCTGATTGTCTTCGGCGCCGTAATGACTGCTGTAATGGCCATGACCTTGGCTGAACGGAGGGTGTCGGCTTTCATGCAGGACCGGCTCGGACCGAACCGTGTGGGACCCAAAGGAATGCTCCAGCCCATCGCAGATGGTATCAAGTTCCTCATGAAGGAAGAGATCATTCCTTCAGCCGCAGTGAAACCCATTTTCATACTGGCTCCCGCCATGTTGATTATCCCGGCTCTGATGACTTTTGCTGTCATACCGTTCGGCCAGACCGTTACACTGTTTGGGAAGCAAGTCGCCTTACAAGTCGCGAACGTAAACATTGGGATTCTTTACATATTCGCGCTCACCAGTGTGGGCGTGTACGGCTTGGTTCTGGCGGGATGGTCGTCCAACAGTAAATACCCGCTCCTGGGCGGTTTGCGTTCTTCAGCTCAGCTTATCAGTTATGAATTGGCCATGGGATTGGCGGCGGTGAGCGTCATCATGATGGCCGGTTCGCTGGAGTTGAACGACATTGTAGCAGCTCAACAGGGAGAGCTTTTCTCGTGGAACATCTTCCGGCAGCCGCTGGCGTTCCTCATCTTTTTAATAGCAGTCTTTGCAGAGACTAACAGGCTCCCATTCGACATGACAGAAGCGGAACAGGAGCTGGTGGGCGGCTACCATACAGAATACAGCAGCATGAAATTCAGTATGTTTTTCTTAGCGGAGTACGCCAACATGGTGACCGCGGCGGCCTTAACGGTGACGCTCTTTTTTGGCGGATGGGATGTTCCGCTGGTTAATGAAGCGACTCTTGGAATTTTCGGAGGAATTATCTCCGTATTGGCATTTGTGGTTAAGACGGCGTTCTTCCTTTTTCTCTTTATCTGGGTGCGGTGGACCTTCCCGCGCTTCCGATATGATCAACTCATGAAGCTCGGATGGAAAGTGCTACTGCCGCTGGCATTGCTGAACATTATCATCACCGGTGCAATCATGACATTGTCAGCATAAAATGGCGACAATAGTAAAATCTTACGAACCGACTTTCTGGGACCGCCTCTATATTCCGGCACTCATCAAGGGATTGATGGTGACTTTCCGGCACCTTTTCAAGAAGAAGGTAACTGTTCAATATCCCGATGAAAAGCATGTACCGCCGGAGGGCTACAGAGGCCTCCATCGTCTGAACAAATTTGATGACGGTCGTATCAAGTGTGTCGCCTGCGAGATGTGTGCGGCAGCGTGCCCGTCTCATTGTATACACATTGTTCCTGATGCATCGCCCTGGGAGGAAGGGAATGAACGCTACCCGGTACGATTCGACATTGACCTCCTCCGTTGCATTTTCTGCGGCTTTTGCGAAGAGGCCTGCCCGGAAGAGGCAATCGAGTTGACGGAGATTTACGATTTTGCAGACTACACCAGGGAATCGTTCTGGATTGATAAGGATGGTCTGCTGGAAGTGTATGAAATGACGAAAGATGGAAACTACTACTTAAGCGAAAAAGAAGATGCTTCCTAGCACACTATTTTACATCGCCGCCGTCGTCATGCTCGCTTCTGCTTTAGCTGTAGTCTTAAGTCGTAATGCGGTATACAGCGCTATTCTGCTGGTACTGACATTCTTTTCCCTTGCCGTCATGTACCTTCTTCTGGAAGCGTATTTTCTAGCGGTGGTAGAGGTACTGGTCTATGCCGGTGCCATCATGGTGCTTTTCCTGTTCGTAATCATGCTGCTGAACACGACTCGAGAGGAGGCACTGCCCAAACTTATGCAGCTGCAGAGGGCGGCATCGCTTTTCCTGATCGTCATCTTCATCTTTGGAATACTGCTGTTGATTATGGGCGGTACAACTGAACTCCATCAAGCTGACGGAATATTCACTTCAGGCTCAGCCAGAGCACTGGGAACTGCCTTGTTTACTGACTATCTCCTGCCGTTCGAGGTGGCATCTCTTTTATTGCTGGTGGCTCTCATCGGAACGGTCTATCTGGCCAAAAGGAAAGTGTAATGGTTGTCCCACTTGAACATGTGATTATTCTTAGCGGCATCCTCTTTGCCATTGGCGTTCTGGGCGTTCTTTTCCGGCGGAATGCTCTGGTGATTTTCATGTCCATTGAGCTCATGCTGAATGCTGTTAACCTTGCGCTGGTGGGCTTTTCTCGCTATTACAATAGTGTGGATGGGCAGGTCTTCGTCTTTCTGGTAATGACGCTGGCAGCAGCGGAAGTGGCTGTGGGACTGGCAATCATCGTGGCCCTATTCCGCAATAAGCAGACTGTAAACGTTGACGAAATCAACCTCATGAAAGGGTAGGATGGAAAGCGTACTCTGGCTCATCCCGTTCCTCCCGTTCGCCGGTTTTCTGCTGAATGGACTCCTTGGCAAGAAGCTGAGCGAATCGCTTTCCGGATTGATTGCCTCCGCAACGATTGGCGCCAGTTTTGTCTTGGGTTTGCTGAGCTTTAACGCCTATCTGGAAAATCACGAGCCGCTTCATCAGGTGATGTTTACGTGGCTGCCGCTCGGTTCCTTCGATGTCTCCGTCGCTTATACACTAGATGCTCTCTCGCTGGTGATGGTGCTGGTGGTCACGGGAGTGGGATTTCTGATACACGTTTACTCTATCGGCTATATGAAAGGCGACTCCGGCATCCAGCGCTACTTCGCTTATCTGAATCTCTTCACATTCATGATGCTTAATCTCGTCATGGCGGATAATCTGCTGCTCCTCTTCCTGGGGTGGGAAGGTGTGGGGCTCTGCTCTTATCTGCTCATCGGTTTCTGGTTCGAAGACCCTACCAAAGCGGCGGCGGGGAAGAAGGCGTTCGTGGTAAACAGGATTGGCGATTTCGGCTTCCTCCTTGGGATGATTCTCATCCTGTCCAACTTGGGTTCACTCAACTTTGGAGATATTCTTCATCCGGAGCAGCTAAGTTCTCTCGAAGCCGGACTTGTGACAACCATCGCGCTCCTCCTCTTTCTGGGTGCCGCCGGAAAGTCCGCCCAAATTCCGCTCTACGTCTGGCTGCCGGATGCCATGGCCGGTCCAACGCCGGTGAGCGCTCTCATCCATGCGGCGACAATGGTGACGGCGGGAGTCTATCTTGTGGCCCGCATGGGTGCTCTATTTGCACTTTCGGCGACTGCTCTCTCAGTGGTAGCTGTGGTTGGAGTGATGACTGCCTTTTTCGCCGCCACCATGGCAATCCATGAGAACGACATTAAGAAAGTGCTGGCGTATTCCACTATCAGTCAGCTTGGGTACATGTTCGCAGCAGCCGGCGTGGGAGCTTACGGTGCCGCCATCTTCCACCTCATGACTCACGCCTTCTTCAAAGGGCTCCTTTTCCTTGGCGCCGGAAGCGTCATTCACGGCATGAGCGGGGAGCAGGACATGCGGCGAATGGGCGGCCTGAAGATTAAGATGCCGAAAACGTATTGGACTATGCTGGCAGGTGTGGCAGCCATCTCAGGACTGCCGATTCTTTCCGGTTTCTTCTCGAAAGACGAAATTCTGTGGCTCACTTACAGTTCTGAAAGTGGTGGTGATTTCATCTTTATCGTGGGACTTCTTACCGCACTTATGACAGCGTTCTACATGTTCCGCCTCTTCTTTCTCACGTTCCACGGTGACAGTCGCTGGCCACAAAATGTTACTCCTCATGAATCACCGACGGTGATGACAGTACCGCTCATTGTTCTGGCTGTTCTTTCAGTAACGGGCGGCTGGATTGGCATCCCCGAGATTCTGGGAGGTGGGAACAGCTTCCGCCATTTTCTTTCAGACGCCGTCAACGATGTAGTGGGGCACCATCCACCTGGATTACTCCTCTCTGAGATTTCTGCCATGGTTCTTTCCATCGCCGGCGCACTGGCGGGACTCTATTTTTCCTTTCGGCGATACGGCACTGGAAAGCTGGATGAAGAGCCGAAGGGGTTGGTGCGTCTTGCGGCGAAGAAATACTACGTGGATGACCTTTATGATGCTGTCGTAGTGCAGCCCATCCAGCGGGGGAGTGAAACAATCTGGCGTCGGTTTGATACCCACGTTATTGATGGTATTGTGAACGGAGTGGGTTCATTGACGTTGAGAGTGAGTAGCTTCATCCGCCGTGCTCAGACCGGCGTGATCCAGAACTACGCTTCTGTTATTTTCCTGGGCGTCATTCTCATTATCTTCTACGTATATCTGAAATGAGCTGGCTGAACGAACATATTCTTACCGTCCTAATTCTGCTGCCGCTGGCCGGAGCCGGGCTTCTTCTGTCGGCTCGCTCTCGAAGAAATGAACTTCTCAAGCGAGGCGCACTTTTGATAACCGTACTGGAATTTCTTCTTTCGCTGATTTTGTTTATAGGCTTCGAACCGACGGCGAACTTCCAGTTTACCGAAAAAATTATGTGGATTCCGGCTTGGGGCATCAGCTACTCAGTCGGTGTAGACGGCATCTCCCTCTTCCTAATTCTACTGACCACGTTCCTTATGCCTATTGCTGTACTGGCTTCGTGGCGGTCGGTGGAGAAAAGTATCGCCGGTTTTATGGTGTCGCTTCTTGTTATGGAGAGTGCCATGGTGGGTGTTTTTTCAGTTCTCGACCTTTTCTTCTTCTACATTTTCTGGGAAGCCATGCTCATTCCCATGTACTTCCTCATCGGTATTTGGGGTTCAAAAAACAGAATTTACGCCGCCATTAAATTTGTTTTGTTCACCATGGTGGGATCCCTCTTGATGCTTGTGGGCATCCTCTATCTTTACAGTCAAACTACGGCGCAGCTGGGGGCAGCTTCCCTGGCCTACGAAGACATGAGCCGCCTGATTCTCTCGTCGGAGACTCACTGTTGGCTCTTCCTGGCTTTTGCCCTCAGCTTCGCCATCAAAATTCCACTCTTCCCTTTCCATACGTGGCTGCCTGATGCTCATACTGAAGCGCCCACAGCCGGTTCCATAATCCTTGCGGGAGTGTTGCTGAAGATGGGCGGGTACGGTTTTCTCCGCTTTTGCGTGCCGCTCTTCCCGCTGGGAATGGAGGAGTTTACCCCGCTGATTATTGTTCTGGCTGTGGTGGGGATTATTTACGGCGCACTCATGGCTCTGGTGCAGTCAGACGTGAAGCGGCTGGTGGCATATTCCAGCGTCAGCCATCTGGGCTTTGTGGTGCTTGGCATCTTTGCTCTCACATCGCGGAGTGTAACTGGCAGCGTCATCCAGATGGTGAACCATGGACTCGCTACGGGAGCGCTCTTTCTACTGGTGGGGATGCTTTACGAAAGACGCCATACGCGGATGATTGCCGATTTCGGTGGACTGGCTCGGTCGCTCCCGAGATATTCTGTTGTATTCATGATTGTAGTATTGGCATCTGTGGGGCTACCGGGACTTAATAGCTTCGTAGGCGAATTCCTCATACTGTCAGGGGCTTACGAGCCCTATCCGGTCGCGGTGGTAATCTCTGCTTTGGGGATTATCCTGGCGGCAGTCTATCTGCTCTGGATGGTGGAGCGCGTTTTCTTCGGACCTGTTAAAGAAGAAAACAGCGGATTAAAAGACCTCATCCACAGAGAGTGGCTGGCTATCGTTCCCATGATTGTATTGATGATTTGGCTGGGTATCTATCCCAAGCCATTTCTCGATAAAATAGAGCCGTCCGTGGATAAGCTGGTAAAGGATTACAAAACAGCATTGGTGGAGTTTGAGAATGCTCCCATAGAATTCAATGAAGAACGTTTTGAGGAGGTAACTGAATGAAAAGATTAATCCTGTTATTTCTGATTATTTCTATAATTCCTGCTCTCAGTTGGGCTGAGGACGATCAACATGAACCTCAAGTTGATCATCATAATCAAACTGAGGCAGAAGAAAGTGAACATCATTCACCCCTTCCCGGTGATGAGTTAGGATTGCCTTGGGCATTTCCTTTTGCAGGTATTCTTCTCTCCATAGCCATTTTCCCGCTGATAGCGCCAACTTTCTGGCATCACAACTTTGGAAAAGTGTCAGCTTTTTGGGCCCTTCTTCTGCTGATTCCTATGCTGATTAAGTTCAATGCAGGAATCGTCACTTTTGAGCTTTTACACACCATGTTATTGGAATTTTTCCCCTTCATTATTTTGCTGTTGGCTCTCTTTACAATTTCCGGTGGAATCCGCTTGACAGGTACTTTGGTCGGAACGCCTGTCTTAAATACAGGTCTCATTCTAATAGGTACTGTCCTGGCGAGTTGGATGGGAACCACCGGCGCCGCCATGCTGATGATTCGTCCTCTGTTGAGAGCAAATGCTCAGCGAAAGCATAAGGTTCACGTTGTTGTCTTTTTCATTTTTCTGGTGGCAAACATCGGTGGCTCACTCACACCGCTGGGAGATCCGCCGCTCTTTCTCGGCTTCCTGAAAGGGGTTGATTTCTTCTGGACCACCGGCACTATGTTTGTCCCCATGATGTTTGTAATAATGCTGGTGATCATCATTTTCTACCTTCTCGATTCCTATTACTACAAGAAAGAGGTGATTCCTGAACAAGTGATCTCTCCTGAGGAGAAAAAACTGGGGATCGAGGGTTCTTTTAATTTCCTCCTGCTTATTGGTGTCATCGCCTCTGTTCTACTCAGCGGATTCTGGAAATCTGGAACGATAATACCCATCTACCATTTGATGAACAATGGTCACGAATTCCATCTGAATATGGATCTTCAGAATCTAGCTCGAGATTTACTTTTATTGGCACTTACCTTCGCCAGTTGGAAGCTGACGCCCATGAAACTCCGTGAAGCCAATGACTTTTCTTGGTTTCCCATACAGGAAGTAGGCAAGCTGTTCGCAGGGATTTTTATTACAATTATTCCTGCCATCGCTATCCTGCGGGCTGGGGAAAGCGGAGCGTTAAAGAGTATTATCGAGTCGGTTTCGTCCGGTGGAAATCCGGTCAACTACATGTATTTCTGGGCTACAGGGATTCTATCAAGTTTCCTCGATAATGCGCCTACGTATCTAGTCTTTTTCAACACGGCAGGTGGTGATGCGGCTAAGCTCATGGGAGACATGCCCAATACACTGCTGGCGATTTCTGCTGGTGCCGTTTTCATGGGAGCCAATACCTACATCGGTAACGCTCCCAACTTCATGGTGAAGTCTATCGCCGAGCAAAGCGGAATCAAAATGCCGAGTTTTTTCGGCTACATGCTGAAATACTCTATCCCGGTTCTTATTCCAATCTTCATTTTGGTGTCACTTATTTTCTTTTGATAAGCACATGGACCTGAGTCAATACTTCACATCCGCTGATCTTGCAGGCATCGCTCCGGAGATTATCCTGACCATAGCGGCGCTGTTCGTCTTGACGCTGGAGATGGCGAGACTGAGCCGTCCGGGGATTATGCTCTTTGTGGCAGCTATGGGAATTGTTCTTGCCGGTGGTGCTTTAGCACAAGCAGGAGGTGAAGAGCGCGTTCTCTTTGGCGGGATGCTGCGATTGAACAGTTTTTCAATCTTCCTCGACTTCCTCTATTTAGCTGTGGGTTTGGCGACGCTGATTCTATCTCAAGGATATCTGGAAAAAAAGGGGAACGAAACACGGGGAGAATATCCAGCGCTAATTCTTTTCGCCGTCATTGGAATGATGCTTATGACGCAGGCCAATGATTTGGTGATGGTTTTCCTCGGGCTGGAGCTTCTTTCCCTGTCGCTCTACGTGTTAGTGGGATTCCTGCGCCACGATATCTACAGCAACGAGTCGGGACTGAAATACCTCCTACTAGGCGCATTCGCTACCGGGTTTTTCCTTTTCGGTGCGGCTTTGACCTACGGCGCCACAGGGACCACAAACTTCGACGGAATAGCTTCAGCCATCGATTCGGGTGACATACTCTCCCATGTTTTCCTTTCACTCGGGATTGGGTTGCTGCTCATCGGCTTCGCTTTTAAGGTGGCATTGGCGCCGTTTCACATGTGGTCGCCGGATGTATACCAAGGGGCGCCCACAACGGTGACAGGATTCCTCTGTACGGCGCCTAAAGCGGCTGGATTTGGTGCGCTAATGAAAGTTTTCATGACCGCTTTCCCTGAAGTTCATGACGAATGGCAAACGCTATTCTGGATAATGGCAGCTCTGACTATGACTGTCGGTAACATCTCGGCGCTGGTGCAGTCCAATGTTAAGAGGATGCTTGCCTTCTCCAGCATATCCCACGCCGGATATCTGGCTATGGGTGTACTGGTGTTGGATAGCAATAGCGTGGGCGCCATTCTCTTCTATCTGGCGGTTTATTCTGCCATGAATCTGGGTGCATTTGCCATCATCGCTGTGGCAGAGAGAGAGGAGCAAGGTGTGGCATTTGAGGATTACCGGGGATTAGCTTCCCGGCATCCGTGGTTTTCCGCCGCCATAGCACTCTTCCTGATTTCACTTGCAGGATTCCCACCTACCGCCGGGTTTGTCGCCAAGTACGGACTCTTTTCTGTCGTGATAGCAAAAGGCTACATCTGGTTGGTGATCATCGCTGTTCTCAATACTCTTGTTTCGGTCTACTATTATCTACGTTTGGTGGTGAATATGTATATGCGAGAGGAAGAAGAGGTTTTACGTCCGGTAACCGGAATCATGGTTGTTGGACTTATCGTACTTCTGGTAGCAGCAGTGCTCCTGTTTGGAATTGCTCCTGGATTTCTTCTTGATATCACCACTACAGTAATACTATGATTTTTCCATGGCAGACTACTTCTCATCTGACTAAACTTGGCTAATGCGCATCACAAAAGTATATACCAAAACCGGCGACGATGGGACAACTTCTCTGTCTAACGGAGAGCGCCTGCCGAAGGACCATCCACGTGTGACTGTCCTCGGTTCGCTGGATGAGACCAATTCTGCTATTGGAGTAGCTCTGTCAGAAGGAGTCACTGAGGAAATCAAAGTAGTTTTACAGAAAGTACAGAATACTATATTCGACATGGGCGGCGAACTGGCGACACCGAACAAGGAATTGGGGTTAGTCTCCCCAGACGATGTAACATATCTGGAGTCCGCTATAGATGAACTGAATGAATCCCTGCCTCCCCTGGAGGAGTTCATTTTTCCGGGCGGCTCGAAAGCGGCGGCTCTTTTGCATCATGCCCGGACCATCTGCCGGCGGGCAGAGAGGGATCTTGTTGCACTCAGCAAGTCAGAAAATGTGACGGCACTCCACCTGAAATATATTAACCGCCTTTCAGATTTTCTTTTTGTTGCCGCACGAATCCAGAATAAAGAAGATGGGGGCGAAGAAGGGATGTGGGAAAAATCATCCTGAGATTGTAAATTCATGTAAATGAAAAAGATTACAACAGTTATCCTATTTTGTGTTATTTCACTTGGCTTTATGGCGCCGCTTTTTTCCGGTGAAGATAGTTGCGATTGCTGTGGTGACAACACGGCTTGCTGTAATCTGAGGCAAAATATATCCTGTAATGACAAAAGCGAGTTGAAATGTTCTCCTCTTACCTTATTACCAGTAGGACCGAAACCTGTATCTATTAAGGTTAATAATTTTACCATAGTTGAAAATGTATTAAGTGCTGAATATTCTGTAATCAGCAAAGATGACATTTCTGTTACAGATTTCATCTATTCATTACCCCCACCCAAAATTCCCCTTTATCTGAAAAGTCATTCCTTTCTTATTTAGACGATCTTCTCCCGAACGGTGGAATAGGTCTGCCTATCAAAATTGTTAATAATTAATTGAAGGAGAAGATTATGTTTAAATCATTAAATTTTTATTTAGGTCGTTTTATTGCGCTCAGTTTTTTATTGAGCTTTACCTTAGTCCCGTTAAAGGGACAATGACCCCTTTGAAGCAACCCAAGCCTCCCGGTCGGGACGGCAAATTCAGGCATCGGACTTCAGCGGGGACAGATGCTTTTTGGCGGAAGCTTGGTTAATCAGTTTATTAATTGGGAGCATGATGAAATTTCTCCTGGTTCCGGTGATCATGAAGGTATAATGAATTCCACTCTTGGTAATTTCAACTTGAATATTGGATTGAACGATAAATGGAATCTTGCAGTGGATGCTATGGCTGGTGTGCGCCAAATGGATTTTAAAGGAATTGAAAATATTCACCATCGTGATG
>JYMV01046823.1_pt1 | contig 32403 bp, 28 predicted proteins | sample 338911 | NCBI WGS metagenome assembly JYMV01 (sample SAMN03354496, study PRJNA234377) | hydrothermal vent metagenome | biome: Deep sea; feature: Hydrothermal plumes at the Eastern Lau Spreading Center, Western Pacific Ocean; material: Seawater | place: Tonga | collected 2009 | depth 2000 m m
TGGAGCTGATGAAGCACCATCTGCAGCGGCTGATGAAGAAGAACCGACAGAACCCGAATCAAAAAATGAAGATGAGGGACCTGACTCAAGTGCAGGTGATACGGGGAGTTCGAGTGATGGAGGAGAGGATGACAAGCCAGACGATGATGAGGAGACAAAAACAGAATAAACCTTGATGGAAGAAGAGTCAGATTATCACCCTTTACCACAACCAGACGAGGTTACAATTAGAGAAAGGGAAGATGCAATGGGGGCGTACCTTATGATGTTTGCAGCGGTGGCTGCAGGCCTTCCCCTTCCAATAATCAACTTGATTGCTTCCATTGTGTATTATTCCATTAACAAATCGAAGAGCAGGTTTGTGCATTTTCATGCACTTCATTCTTTATTTGCACAAATACCTACTAGCATCCTAAACGCAGGTTTGGTGTTTTGGACGGTAAGGATATTCTTTTTTCACTCTTGGGAAGTAAATGACTATTACATTGGATATATCTGGATGGTAGTCATTGCAAATCTGCTGTACTTTATATTTAGCATTATCGCTGCTGTTAAGTCTAGAAAGGGGCAGTTCTATTACTTCCTCTTTTTCGGTCGATTGTCCTACCAAATAGTCTATCGAATAAAAGACGAGGCAGAAATGAAAGAGGCCGTTAATAAACCACCGGCTTAGATAGCTATGAAATGGGCTTTACTCAAGGACCTTCTAAAACTACTCATTCTGTTTGGAGTGATCTGGGGTGTGTTTGTGATATTCCCCATATTTCCTGATAAATCTGTTCTGGAAATTTCCTTGGAAAAGGAAGAACAACTCGGGGAAATAATCGTAGATAATATATTGGCCAATACACCAGGATTTGAGGAAATACACACGCCTGCGCTTGATTCTGCCATTTTCAAAATATCAGAACGCCTGATAGGTCAAATTGGGCTAACGGATTATCAATATACCATTAAGGTAATTGATAACACGGAAATTAATGCGTTTACCCTGCCGGGAGGGAATATTTTTATCTACTCTGGATTATTACGATTTGCCGATAATGCCGATGAAGTTGCTGCTGTATTAGCACATGAAATAGGACATGTTGAGAAGCGACATGTGGTATCAAAGTTGATCAAGGAGTTTGGGATTAATCTGATCTTCTCAATATTAACAGGTGGTGACGCCGTGATGCTAAGTGAATTAGGTAAAACAGCAATTTCTACAGTTTTTGACAGGCAGCAAGAAAAAGAGGCAGATCAATATGGATTAGATTTATTGGCCGATTCAGGAATAAGTCCCAAATCATTGGCCGCATTTTTCAGGAGACTCAAAAGAGAATCGGGGAGTTATGATGAAAGTCTTGAAATTTTAATGACCCATCCGCACTATAATTCTCGAATAAAAGCGTCTATTCAGTATGAGTTGCCCGAGGACTATAAAGAAGTCGATTTTGGTATTGACTGGGAACGAGTGATAAACTCCTTTTCTACTGGTAAGGAATAGAATTATATAAAAGCAATAGCTGATACTTCTACATTAACTCCTTTCGGCAATCCCGAGACTTCCACCGTCTCGCGTGAAGGTGGATCATGCGTAAAATATTTGCCATACACCTCATTGATTGCGGCAAAGTTATTCATGTCGGTAATGAAGATGGAACACTTTACAATGTTGCTCATATTCATTCCCGCTTTCTCAAGTACGTAATTTAAATTCTTCATTACTTGCTCGGTCTCCTCCTCAATACTGTTCGTCAATAATTCACCAGTTGCTTGATCCAGGGCAATTTGCCCAGATATATAGAGGGTGTCGCCAGCTTTCACCGCCTGGCTGTAAGGGCCTATTGGTGCAGGAGCCTTTTCAGAGTTTATTACTGTCTTCATTTCTGTATGGTAATTAATTAAAATTGTTGGCTTCGATCATACCATTCCCGCTTCCTGGTTAGCTTAAGGTCCTGTAGAATGGAAGATTTAACCTTTATGCCAAAATTATAACTCTGTCTGAAACCGAAGGGTATCCAGTTGAAGTTCATTTCCCAGCAGTGAAGATCACGATAAATATCGATGGAAGTGTAAGTAAAATCTTCATTCACGAAATCATAACCCGTTCTTACTCCAATTCTCCATTTATCGGTGATGTTTATATCGGCGGTAATAGACAATGTTTGAATTAGTTTGCTGGAAATGGAATCCCGACTTTCACTGCTTGTATAATAATATCGGTTTAGGTAGCTCAGATTGTAGGCTAGGTTAACGGACCAGGGTGTAGAGAAATCTATAAAACTCTCCGGATTGTTGTTAATCATTTCTAGCTCTTCCTCGCTTCCCTTATCACTTGTTTTTTCGGTAAGCGTTGGTGGCTTGTTAGATCTTTTGAACATATCGGGGCCCAGACGAAGATTTAGGCCTACAAACCAATCCGAGTTTTCTGGCCTGGCCAGTCTTCCGTATTCATTTATTTCGAACCTGTTCACCCGGGTGGTTACGCCATTAGCATTAACGATCAGAATGTAAGGATCGAAGAATGCAGCGTACCTGACAAATAACTGGTTTCCAATAAGTCGTGTAAATCCGGTTAGGCTGATCTTGGACCAGTTCATCGAATCCACGGCCATATTATAGGAAGCGGAAACTTTCAGATTTTCAATCAGCATGATTTTCCTGGTTGGGTTGGCTGTGTCCTTCTTAGATCTTACTTTCATCTCCAGGTTATTTGATAAACTAAAATTCACAACTCCTGACTTCCCAATAGGTGGGGCCCCATAATATCCCCTCCAGGTTGTATTATCCCCGAATTTGGAATAGTCTGTTGTGTTGCCAAGCGTATCCGATTGTACACTTTTGTAATACCCCCATTGATTATCACCAAAATCAGGGCGGTATGAAAAGCCGATATTGGGAGTGAGAACATGTCGAATAGCTTTTAAATGCTTGCTTCTAAATTGAATCATCCCAAATAACTTCGTTGTAAGGGAGGCGCTGAAACTAAAGTCGTAAGCGTTTTGAAAGCCAATAATTGTATCTGTTTTTATGTATCCTACAATCGTATCGGTGGTGGTAAACAAGGTATCGTCAATCCACTGTTTTTCGATGGACTGAAAGTACCACCTGTCTGTGAAATTGATTGACGGATTTAAATTGATATACTTCAATAATTTGATGGAAGTGCTAATGGGAACGGTATGTTTAATTCCATTGTTAAAATCAGAGAATTCAGTTTCTTTAAAGAGCAGCGAGTCATAGGTGCTTATTTTGTTGATCGCGTCTAGCCTGTAGCTAACGCCAATGTTGCTGAACGCATTCCCCTTACTCGTTTTGTTTTTTTGTTTAAATGGGTATACTCTGTTGACGCTGAAGGCAACTTCTGGAAGGCTTATGTCAACCACATTGGTAAGGGTGTTTTGACTATGCCTTAAATTCAAAGATAAGTTATACGGCCTGTTGGCCCAGGATTTCGAATACGAAATGTTGGACTGAAACGTATTGGTGAGATAAGTATCTGCATTATTGGAATTGAACTTGTTATAATTTTTTGATCCTGCATTGACTTTTGCTGAAAAGGTGCTATTCGGCCTTGCTTTGCGGTCTTGTCTATGACTCCAGGCAATAAAAAAGTCTTCTTGTTTAGAAAATTCTGCTAACTCCCGCTCACCAAATTGGTATTCGGAATAGCTTATATCCAGATAACCACTGTACTTATAGCGCTTTTTGTAGTTGCTGTGCGCTTTCAAGGCCCAGCTCCCTTTTGAATAAATGTCACCTCTTAGCGCGAGGTCTACCCGGTCATTAATACCAAAATAATACCCTCCGTCCTTTAAGAAGAACCCGGTGTTTAGCGATTCACCATAAGTTGGAATAAGTATACCTGAAGATCGCCCCCTCTTATTCGGAAACAATCCAAAAGGAAGCACTAAAGGGGTGGGAATATCTGCAATTGTCAGATATGCAGGTCCGGTAATTATCTTATCATCTGGAATTATCTTAATTCTCGGACTTTTTATTGAAAAGTGTGGGTGCTCCAAATCACAGGTAGTGTATGCGCCGTTTTTGATATACAGTATATCATCCGGGAACTTTTTAGCGGTATCACTGTGTATGAATCCTTCGCCTTCGGTTGTAATTACCTGTGTAATTAATCCTTTTTCGGTCTCAAAGTTATAAGTTATAGTTTCGGTGCTAAACTCCTGCCCATCATCAGAGAAAATGGGCTTTCCCTTCAGCTTACCCGTGCTGTCGGGTTTACCAATGGCATAAACAATATTACTGCTCATATCAAGCTCGATATACTCGGCAGTTAAGGTAACGGTTTCATAGTCTACCTTTGCATTACCAAATAGGTATGCTTTTTGCTTTGTTATATCAAATCTAATAGAATCCTCTGCGGAATATTCCACCTTGGATTTTAGTGCGCTGCTTTTTGCCGGAGGAACAACAATTGTATCGCTTATGGTTGAATCCGGATTAAGGGAATCCTGAATGAGTTGTAACTGGCTGGTGGATTTAGGTAGAAATGCACCGTATGAATCCAGGGGTGAAATGGCCAGATTTATTAACAAAGTAACGAGGAAAAATAGAAGCAACCCCGCCCTAAGGAGAATAATATTAATGCTAATTTTGTTGCGCAATCGGATATGTTAAGAGACTATGTTAAAACTATCAAAAATGTAATGGTGACTAAACGCATTTTATATCTTTTTGTTATCATATTTTTTCTGTGCTTTTCAGGAACAGATCCATCACGTGAAAGCCAGTTTCGGTTGAAAACTGTGGTGATTGATCCAGGTCATGGCGGAAAGGATCCGGGAAATTTAGGTACGGGCAAGTTTAAAACATACGAAAAGGATGTTGTACTTGCCATTTCGTTGAAGCTCGGTAAATATATATCTGAGAACTACGATGATATAAATGTCATCTATACAAGACAAAAGGATGAATTCATAGGATTGAAGGAACGGGCAGATATAGCCAACAAAAATAAGGCGGATATTTTTATTTGTATTCACGCCAATTCAAACAAGTCATCAGCGCCCTATGGAACCAATACGTTCGTAATGGGATTGAATAAGACGCAAGCCAACCTGGAGCTTTCCAAAAGGGAAAACGCATCAATTCTTATGGAAGATGACTACGTAACCAAATATGAGGGTTATGATCCTAATTCACCAGAGGCGGATATCATATTTTCACTTTATCAGAATGCTTACCTGGATCAGAGCCTTGAATTTGCAGCGATGGTTCAGAAGCAGTTTAAAAATAGGGCCAAGAGAAAAGACAGGGGGGTAAAACAAGCTGGATTTTTAGTGCTGCATCAAACTACGATGCCGAGCATACTCGTGGAGACAGGATTTTTAACCAACAAAGAAGAGGAGAAATTCCTCAATTCTGAGGATGGACAAGATTATCTGGCTTCTGCGATATATAGAGCGTTCAAGGACTATAAGACGGTGATGGAGGGCACATTGCCTGCCAATTTTTCGCCGAATGAGCCCATGCAAATTGTTGACGGGATAATATTTAGGGTTCAAATTGTAACCTCTTCAAACGCAATTTCGTTAGACTCACCCAAATTTAATGGCATTACAAACGTTCAGGAGTATGTATCTGGTGGCTGGTTTAAATATACTGCGGGAGAAAAAAGGGATCTGGCATCAGCTTACAGATTACAAGTAGAGGTGAGGGAAAAGGGATTTTCCAGCGCTTTTGTTGTGGCGTTTCATAACGGAGAGCGGATTAATCTGCAGGATGCAATAAAAATGGTGAAATAGAAGATGGGAGTTTTTAATAATATCATGAAGTTTAACAAGGAGATCAAAATTGGGGTGGTGGTTACTGCAGCCATCGGTTTACTGGTTTGGGGATTGAATTTTTTAAAGGGAGAAAATATACTTTCGAACAAGCAGTACTTCTATGCCGTCTATAATAAAATAAATGGCTTGGTCGAAGGAAATCCAGTTCAGGTAAATGGCTTTAAGGTTGGACAAGTGGGTACCGTTTCTTTTCATGATGACAGATCAGGTAGGGTGGTGGTGAAGTTCATCTTGGGGAAAGAAACTATAGCATTGCCAAGAGGTACTAAAGCCAGAATTATCAGTGCCGACTTGTTGGGATCTAAAGCTGTGGAGCTGCTGCTCACGAAAAGCGAAGATGTTCACTTAAGCGGCGACACCTTAGATTCTGACATTGAAGCTGACCTGCAAGAATCATTCAATGCAACTATTGCACCGCTCAAGTTGAAGGCGGAAGAATTGATAGGTTCAATGGACTCTGCTGTGACGATAGTCCAGATGATCCTCAATGAAGATGCGCGCAAGAACCTGGGTGCAGGATTTGAAAGCCTAAAGCGTTCTTTTGATAGGTTTGAAAGTGCTTCAAAGAACCTGGATGAGCTCATCAGTGAGAACAAGGGAAGAATTTCTTCGATCTTCGTAAACATTAACGGCATCGCCAGCAATCTCAATAGCAAGAGTAGTGAGCTTTCCAATATTCTGGACAACTTCTCTCAGATAAGCGACTCCCTGGCTAAGGCAAATATTGCCGCTACCTTACAGAGCGCCAATCTCGCGTTACAAGATGCATCACTTATTCTTGAAAAGATCAATGCAGGAGAAGGAACAATGGGAATGCTAATTAATAATGATTCTCTTTACAATAATCTGGCCGGAGCTTCACTTGCACTGGATTCTTTGCTTAGTGATGTAAAAGATCATCCGAAAAGATATGTGCATTTCTCACTATTTGGAAAGAAAGACAAATAAGTAATTTATATTTGTCTGTATACTATTGCGTCTTGCTTCAATGAGCAAACAATTAATTTTCGGCCTCTTTCTTCTCCTTTCGCTGGGCCTTTTTACATATACAGTTTTCAGGTTAGTTTCATTTTTTCGACTTACCAAAAAGGGTTTTAAAGTCGATCGTATTTCGGAGCGCATTACCACGACCTTATTGGTTGCTTTCGGGCAAACTAAAATACTGCGAAGACCGGCTATTGGTTTGATGCATGCCTTGGTTTACTGGGGTTTCATGGTGATAACTATCGGGTCCCTGGAAATGATGATAGATGGATTGGCAGGTACTGAAAGGATTTTTGGATCCTGGGGAATCCTGTACGACTTCATAACTGCATCAGGTGATGTTTTTGCGGCAATAATAATACTCTCCTGTTTTGCCTTTTTGGTACGCAGGCATGTAATGAAAGTCAAGCGGTTTAGCGGAGTAGAAATGACGACCAAATCGAGTATGGATGCTACCGCTGCCTTAACGATGATCTTGATACTCATGTTTTCCCTGATTGGGATGAACACGGGTTATTTGGTACATCACAGCAACGAGATATACGGGTCATATCCCATAAGCTCCCTGCTTACAGGCCTTGTTTCAGTTGAATCAGCTCATATGGTCCAGGAAACGAATTGGTGGATTCACATATGCCTGATCTTCATCTTTCTAAATATTTTACCGTACTCCAAGCACTTTCACATTATTATGTCAATACCGAATGTCTTTCTCACCGATTTGAAGCCCATGACTCAGATGAACAATATGGCATCGGTTACTAAAGAGGTTAAAATAATGATGGACCCTAACACAGCCTTCGCCCCGCCAGCGGGTGGGGAGGAATCACCGCCACCTGAGAGGTTTGGCGTTAAGGACATCGAAGACATAACGTGGAAAAACTATACTGATTCTCTGACGTGCACAGAGTGCGGTCGTTGTACTTCTGTTTGCCCGGCTAATATTACCGGTAAGCTACTTTCCCCCAGAAAGATAATGATTGATACGCGCAAGAGGATGAATGATCGCGGCCCTGGACTTTCAAAGGATTCAAATTTTAGTGATGGCAAATCCTTGGTTGGTGATTACATTACTACGGAGGAGTTGTGGGCCTGTACAACATGCAATGCATGCGTTCAGGAATGTCCTGTAAACATTGACCAGGTGTCGCTTATAATGGATATGCGAAGGAATCTGGTGATGGAAGAATCAAATGCTCCCAAGGAGCTTGCGCAGATGTTTACCAATATCGAAAACAACGGCTCACCCTGGCAATTTTCGCCTGAGGACAGAATGAAATGGGCAGAGGGCCTGACGCTTAATACATAGTAGTAGATCAATGGAGGAGACAGAACAACCACAGCAGGATAGTCAGCAGCAATCGAATAATGGGGCTTTTCATGTTCCTACAGTTGCAGAGCTTAAAGCAAAAGGTGAAGAGCCTGAGCTATTATTCTGGGTAGGTTGTGCGGGAGCATTTGACGATCGCTATCAAAAAGTCACCAGAGATTTCGTAAAGATTCTGCAAAAGGTGGGTATCAGGTATGCAGTGCTTGGTACGGAGGAAAGCTGCACAGGTGATCCGGCCAAACGCGCGGGCAATGAGTTTGTATATCAAATGCAGGCCATGGGAAATATCGAGGTGTTGAACGGATACAACATCAAAAAAATTGTTACTGCTTGTCCACACTGCTTTAACATTTTCAAGAATGAATATCCCGAACTGGGAGGAAGCTACGAGGTATATCACCACTCGACCTTTTTACAGCAATTGATCAACGACGGGAGATTAAAGGTAGCGGATGGGGGAGAGTTTAAAGGCAAAACGATAACATTCCATGATTCATGTTACCTGGGAAGAGGAAATGGCATATATGAGGCACCTAGAAAAGTGTTGGAATCACTAGATGCAAACCTGGTAGAAATGAAAAGAAATCGCAGTAAGGGACTGTGCTGCGGGGCCGGTGGTGCACAGATGTTTAAAGACGCAGAAAAGGGAGATAGAGAGGTCAATATTGAAAGGTCAGAGGAGGCTCTGGAAACAAATCCAAGTGTTATCGCCACAGCATGCCCGTTTTGCATGACGATGATGACGGATGGCGTTAAAGACAAGAATAAAGAAGGTGAAACCAAAGTAATGGATCTGGCTGAGCTCATAGTCAAATCCAACAATATCTAAAGATGTTTTCTTATCAGGACTTACCGGGAACCACTAGAATCTGGATTTACCAATGCAATAGAGAGTTGTCTGCTGATGAGGTTAAGGAAATAAACGAAAAATCCAAGCAGTTCATTCTGGATTGGTCAGCACATGGCGCTAAACTCGCTGCAGCCGTAGAGATCTTTTACAACTTGTTTATCGTGGTTATGGTAGACGAGGAGAAGGCGGAAGCCTCGGGATGTTCGATAGACAAATCTTTTCAGTTCATCAAAGAGCTAAGCGATGAGTTTAATCTTGCACTGCTTGACAGAATGAACATCGCTTATCGCGATAATGAGAAAATAAATATTTGTCGCATTGATGAATTTGAAGGCCTTCTTCATCGAAGAGAGGTGGATGCAGATACTATCGTATTCAATAATCTTGTGGATACCAAAAAGGACTTTGACAGCAAATGGGAAGTGCTCCTCAAAGATAGCTGGCATAATAAACTAATGGACTAAAAAGATAATGGACGAAGAAAATCCAGAGAGGCACAAGCAATTAAGTGGTTGGCGGCTTGAAATGCATAAGGTAATTTTTGGTTATGATACGTTGGCTGGGAAGCTATTCGATATATTGCTGGTCGCTGCGATAATACTTAGTGTTATCGTGGTAATGATAGACACAGTCGAACCCCTTAGTGCAAAGTACAAAGGTCTTCTCCACGCATTAGAATGGTTCTTCACGATAATATTCACGCTGGAGTACATAGCCAGGATAATGGTAGTTGGAAAGCCCTGGCGCTATATTTTTAGCTTTTACGGGATAATTGACTTTCTGTCCATCATCCCAACACTTCTGAGTGCAATATTTCCACCAGCTCATTATTTAGCTGACATCCGCGTTGTAAGATTATTGAGGATATTTAGAATATTAAAGCTGGTGAGGTATGTTCGCGCGGCCAGGGTTCTTGGAGATGCCATCAAGGCGAGTGGAGCCAAAATAACGGTCTTTTTGCTGGTGGTCTTCACCATAGTGATTATAGCCGGAACACTTATGTATATTATTGAAGGGGAGGAGCATGGATTTGATAGCATACCGCACAGTATCTACTGGGCGATTGTTACGCTTACGACTGTTGGATATGGCGATATCTCGCCAGGCACGCCATTGGGGATGTTCCTGGCATCTATATTAATGATTATGGGTTACGGGGTAATAGCCGTTCCCACGGGAATAGTTGGGATTGAATTATCGCAGGTTACGAAGCTTACTACAACAACAAAAACCAAAGCATGCACCAGCTGTACACTGGCCACTCACGATAAAGATGCTAAATACTGTAAGCGTTGCGGGTACAGCCTGCAATGATTGGGTTATCTCCAGTTAAAAATATCCTGTTTATCAGTTGGCCGGCGGTTCTCGAACCATTCAAAACCACGAAGGGTAGTTTCGTCTTTACTTAATTTTCCCATCGGATGCATGACTGCATCAGGTTTGGTGATGAAGGTAATCTTCTCGACACTGTTGTCTTTGATGTAAACCATCATATCTGTACAATCTGCAATATTAGTACCTATAAACGATTTGTCTTCTTCCTGGGCGTAGTAAATTGTTTGGCCATTACCAGTCACTTTTATCTTATCCAGACTGCCATCTTTAAAATAGCCAATCATATCCTTGCCTTTAATCTGGTTGTACATGTTGGAAGCAACAAACGAGGAAATAAAAGCGTTGTGGTCAAACAAGAGTAATTCTATGCCATCGTCACCGGTTTTTAGCCTTACGTGTTCAGCAATCATCTGATTTTCATCAGACCATAGAACCGGATTGTTGAACATTCGGATTAATGAATCTTTAAATCCGTATATGAGAGAGTCACAGACCCCTTGTAAGTCCTTTTTAAAGAATTTCACGTTCTTATATGCGTAAAGTAATTTGTGCTCTCCAGTGCTATCAAAGCCCGTTTTAAATGTATCAGCGTGCATGAACAGTGAATCATCGTCATATATATCTGTTAGCATGGCTCTTTGAGTGACCATGGCCCGCTCGGTTTTTTCATAATAAATCCCAAATTCTCCGCTTATGATAATATTTTGAACTGTGTCATGCATAATAATGTTTCCATGAGCTTCGCTATAGCCCCTGTTTCTATCATAATAAAGACTGTCCGCAGTAATTGATTGATCCTTGGAGGTAATCTTCGCATGCTTATTGAATTGTGAGATGTCAGTATGGGTGTTGTACCAGCCATTCTCACAATAAATATGATTGCTGTCACTGATAATATTCGTAGGCCCAAAGAAATAAGTGATCTCGGTATCTGTATTATATTTCAGCGTGTCGGAGCTCATCGAATATTCCGGATTGATGAGTACGACGCTGTCTTTAAAAAAGAACTCATAGGTGTCGGGATAATAGAAACCGATTTTGCTGGTTAGGTGGTTGTCACCATCGACTATATTACCACCTTCCAGGTAGTAAGCGACATTGGTCTCTGTATTTTGAGTTAGTTTATTGGTATTGAGCGTTAGGTTTTTATGTAACAGCCTAACGTTATCGTGTATCTCAGCGATCTTCTCATTACCACGGTACACAAGAAAATCGCCATATACATTCAAGCTGTCACCTTCTTTTAGGCGTACATTGCTAAAGGCTTCCAACAAGTTAGTTTCTGAGTACAAGTAGGCGCTGTCACAGTACATGAGCACCCTGTCGTGTTTGAAGGCCACGTTCCCAATCAGTCTTTTTACTTTTTCACCTCTTTGCTCATCATATTCGAGCACGTCGGCATTTACCAGCTGAATTTTAGTGGGCGCTTGCGCGCATATATGCAGGGAAAACAGTAGTGAAGCTATGGTGAAGTAACTCTTTAACATTATCTAAACGACGTTGTGTATTGGGTATTTATCTGCGAAGTACGAAATAATACGAACGTACTAAATCGAAATACTGGAAATCCCGATACCGTTCTGGGCGAATGATTGAATAGAGACTTCAGCTTCATTCGTAAATTCGTTATTCGTAGATAGTTGCTAAATTGCTTGCGAAATTACAGAATAAGTACAACAGCATAACTCCATTTTATGAGGCTTATTGCCGATAGCGGATCCACTTGTACAGATTGGCATTTGATCACTTCCAAGGGGCAGGTCGAAGAATACACTACCATTGGCTTGAACCCTTATTTTGTGCCCACAGCGGAAATGATGACGGCAGTTGATGGTGAGTTAAGTGCTAAGCTCGATTTGGCAAAAGTGGACGAAGTATTCTTTTATGGTGCAGGATGTTCGAGTGAAGAGAAATGTGTACAGGTTAATGAGGCGCTGGCTTCAGTATTTGCCAATGCCAAAATAGAAGTGAATCATGATTTGATGGGCGCAGCACGGGCAGCCTTGGGTAACAGTAGCGGAATAGTTGCCATTCTTGGAACGGGATCTAATTCAGCCCTGTACGATGGACAAGAAATAGTGGAGAATATTCCATCGCTGGGCTTTGTTTTGGGTGATGAGGGTAGCGGTGCGCATATGGGTAAAAAGCTGTTGAAGGCATATCTATCGAGTCAACTAGGGGAAACAATTAGTGAGCAGCTAAAAAGTGAGTATAATCTGACCAGAGAGCGTATTCTCGATGCTATTTATAGTCAGCCTAGGCCGAATACATACCTGGCTTCTTTTGCAAAGTTTATTGGTGACAACCGTCAAGATTCCCAAATTGATAAGCTCGCACGATCGTCTATTAACAATTTCTTTGAGCGACATATTTGTCGGTATCCGGGGTTTGAAGATCAACCTCTCGGTTTTGTGGGGTCAATCGCCCATCATTTTTCTGATGTAATCAAAGATATTGCAAATGAAAAGGATATTGCACTCGGGAAGATTATTGTAAAACCGATTGGGGAGTTGGTTGAATATCACCGATAATATTATCCCATCATAGCATGTCCATCAGGAAGCTTATATCCGGAGCTCACTGTCTTTTTACCAAAAGAAAATGCAATCAAAAGTGCTCCTACCCTGCCAATGAACATGGAGAGGAGAATGATAATTCTGCCAGCGTTAGATAGTTCTGAGGTTATTCCCATAGATAGTCCTACGGTTCCAATCGCGGATACGCCCTCAAAAATAAGGTCCATCATCGTGCGATTTTCCTGAGCGAGGATATCAGCTTCGGTGATTGATAAGAGAGCCACAGCAAGGATGTTAACCACAATGAAGAACATAAGTACAGCAAGCGCCTTTCCTATCAGGGTGTTAGCGATGGAATGATTAAAGAGCTCCGCTTGTTTCTTGCCGGTAATTGTGGAGATTACAGAAGCGTATAGCAACGCAAAAGTCGAAATTTTTATTCCACCGGCGGTGGAGCTTGATGAACCTCCAATAAACATCAGAAACAGGAACATGATCAAAACCGGTAAAGAAAGATTCCTGAAATCTACTGTAGAGAATCCTGAGGTTCTGGAAACCGATTGAAAAATGGAAGTGACTACAGACGATGTCGTGCTCTGTCCAGAAAGTACATTGTCACTCTCTAGTATATAAAATGCCACTGCGCCGAGAATTACTAAGGTGGAGGAGAAATAGAGAGAAACTTTGGTTCCAAACGATAGTTTCACCCAGGATAATTTCCCCCTAACTTTCAAGCTCTTAAAAGAAAAAAGATCTAGAATTGCAATGAAGCTCAATGCGCCAAAAAACACGAGCAGTGTTATCCACACATGAATCATGTAATTATATCGAACGGCCTCATTGTATATTCCATCTGTGAAAAGGGTGAATCCAGCGTTATTAAATGCAGATACTGAATGAAATACTGAACTGAATATCTTTTCTCCCTGGCTGGCGAATGCTATTCCATCATCCCAGCTGAAGTACATCAATATTGACCCTGTAAGCTCTATAGCAATACTCCAGGCGATAATATTGCCAAACAATCCCTTAGAGCTCAATACCGAGTCCTCGTGCACGAAATCATCAATAATCGAGTGTTTTGTAATGCCTACTCCAAACTGTGATATTAATGCAAAATAGACGCCAAAAGATATGATGGCAAGCCCACCCAGCTTAATCAGGCCCATGATTACGACAAGCCCTTTTTCTGAAAAATAAATAGGCGTATCAACTACTATGAGCCCTGTAACACACGATGCACTCGTTGAGGTAAACAAGGCATCAATGAATGGCATTTGCCCTGCCATAATAGTCATTTCGGGAAGGCTTAACAAGAGCGTCCCTCCCAGGATCAAGGTCGTGAAGACGAGCACGAAAATTACAGCAGGATTTAGTTTGAGCCGACGGATGAAGCTGCTGACTTTACCTATTTCAAATGCGGTAATAATGAGTATATAGATTTGGATAAATACAATAGATAAATGGGTAGATGACTGTACACCTAGTCGTTGAAAAATGGCTCCCTCCAGCGTCATTCCAAAGAAGATGTCTCCGACGCCGTCCACCAATAACAATAGCATCAGAAGGCCTTCAAACCAGGCTTCCTTTATAAACCGCCTTGGTTCAAATGAATAGAAAAGCCGGACAAGATAACGGGTAACATAAAAGAAAAAGCTGAACTTGATGATAGACAACAAATTCCCCTTCGTTGCATCGTCAATTGGAAAGCCATAAAAATATACCAGCGTAATTACTGCTGCAACAGAAACCCCAAAGCTCATTACCCTGAGTGATAGGATTGCCGTTTCTTTGCCATCATAGATAGCTAGGTTTACATTCTCCCTAAAACTTTGCCAGGACATTGCTAGCTAAACTTCTGAATTATTGAAAATAAATTGAGTAAGACCTGCTCGTTCAACATCAGGCCAGTAAAGAAATTGTTTCCTTTAGCAATTGCGCCTTGTCTATGGGCACAACACCCACTTTCTCACACACGATTCCACCGGCAAGATTTGAAATCGAAGCCAACACTATTGAGCTTATGCCGGCAGCCAGGCAGAGCGCGGCCACGCTAATTACGGTGTCTCCTGCACCTGATACATCGTTGATATCTCTTATATGCGCTGGTACCATCGCATCCGTATCATCAGATTTGATATACACGCCCAGCTCCGAAAGGGTTACCAATACACTCCCAAGCTGTTGAGTGTCCTTCAATTTACTAACCACTTCTTTAATCTGCTCTATATTCTTGGTGTCTAGATCAACTTTCAATCCTTCTATCAGCTCTTTAAGATTAGGTTTGAAGAGATCGACTTCGGAATAATCAGAAAAATTGTTCTTTTTTGGGTCAACTGCAATAGGGATATTATGCGACTTAGCCAGAGACACCACGCTCTCAATGAGTGATTTTGATATGAGGCCCTTATCATAATCCTCGAAAACAATTACGTGAATGTTGTCATTTTCTAAAGATTTTTGAATTGAGTTCAATATTGCCGCCTCATCTTCATCGCTAATTCCTCGCACCGTTTCTTCGTCCACTCTCAGTATCTGATTCCCCCCACTTAAAATTCTCGTTTTAATGGTGGTTGGACGGTTTTTACTGATAAGAATCCCCCCCGTGGCGAGTCCTCGCTCTCTCATTAAACCCAGATACACTTTAGCTTTATTATCGTCGCCAATAATAGCGTGAATAATAGGATTGGCTCCCAGGGATTGAATATTTAACGCCACATTGGCCGCACCTCCCAGGCGGTTTTCCTTTCTGTGAACTGACAGAATAGGCACGGGAGCTTCAGGTGAGATTCTATCAACTTTCCCCCACATATAAGAATCGACCATCACATCGCCAATTACAAGGACGTTAGAATTATCGAAATTCTCAAATACCTTCTCTATTTCCTGTACTGTCAAATGGTAGTTATTTTAGCTTGTTGAGGGCTGCTTTTATTCTTTTTACAGCTTCATTTATCACCTCATCACTACATGCATAAGAGATACGCATGTAATCTGCCTCGCCAAAAGCATCTCCTGGCACCAGTGCTACGCTGGCCTCATTTAACAAGTACATGCTTAGGTCAGTTGCGTTCTCAATTTTTGTGTCAGCATGTGTACGATTAAAGTAACTGGAGATGTCTGCGAATACGTAAAAAGCTCCTTCCGGTACGTTTGTCTTTAACCCATCCAGGTCCTTTAATAAGTCTAATATTAAATCCCTTCTCTTTTTGAAAGTGTTTCTCATTTCTTCCGTGCACGAGGGATCTGCACTCACAGCTGCAACTGCAGCTTTTTGTGATATTGACGAAGCCCCGGAGGTAAACTGCCCTTGAATTTTTGTGCAGGCCTTCGCAATCCAGGCCGGAGCACCAATATATCCAATTCTCCAGCCAGTCATCGCAAATCCTTTTGACACACCATTAACGGTTATGACCCTGTCTTTTACATGGTCAAATTTTGCCAGGCTATTGTGTTTGCCGGTGAATACAATATGCTCATAAATTTCATCGCAAATAACATACAGATCCTCGTGAGCGGCTACTACATCTGCAATAGCTTTCAACTCTTCTTCGGAAAATACGGAGCCGGACGGATTACAAGGAGTACTGAAAACAATGAGCTTGGTCTTATCTGTAATGGCTGCTTCTAATTGGCTGGCAGTTACTTTAAAATCATTTTCTATACCTGCTGAAACTGGAATTGGCTTTCCCTCCGCCAGCTTAACAATTTCAAAATAGCTAACCCAGTATGGCGATAGGAGCAGTACTTCATCACCTGGATTGATCAGAGCTAACGCGACATTTGCTATCGAGTGTTTGGCGCCTGTAGAAACAACAATCTGATCCGGCGAATAATCCAGACCGTTATCGCGTTTGAATTTATTGGAAATCGCATCCCTTAAATCCTGGTAACCCGGAACAGGTGCATAGTGAGAAAAGTTATCGTCAATTGCCTTTTTGGCAGCATCTTTAATGAAATCGGGAGTGTCGAAGTCCGGCTCACCTATGCTTAGATTGATAACATCAATGCCCTGAGCAATGAGCTCTCGGCTCTTTCTGGTCATCGCCAAAGTTTGCGATTCACTCAGTCGGTTTATCCTGTCAGACAAGCTGTTCATTAAGGGCAAAGCTACGAATTTATGAACCTTAAGGCGTATAAAAATTACTATCTTTGTTTAACGTTTCTACGAAGGTAATATTGAAATTATTACCGTTATTGCGCATGGTAATATCACAATTATGGAATTGTTTTTGGACGTATTAAAAGTTGTTTTACCAGCGGGAATTGTATTTGCTACAGCCTACTTTGTTATAAAGAGTTTTCTGGACAATGAGAGTAAAAAGCGGATGCTGGATATGCGGAAAGAGGGCCAAAAGGCCATCACCCCTGTCAGGCTACAGGCTTATGAGCGCATAACCATGTTTCTGGAGCGAATCTCTCCAGAACTGCTGATAAACAGAGTGAATAAAACTGGAATGAGCGCACGAATGCTTCAGGCGGAATTGCTAGAGACCATAAGATCTGAATTTAACCATAACCTCTCACAACAGGTTTACATGTCGGATAGCGCCTGGACACTTGTGAGGAATTCGAAAGAGGAAACAATCAAGCTGATTAATTTGGCTTCCAGCAATGTAAAGGACGATGCCACAGGCACCGAGCTCAGCAAAATAATTCTGCAATTGGTGATGAAGATCGGAAAGCTACCCAACCAAACGGCACTTGAATATCTCAAAAAGGAACTCAGGCAGTCGTTCTGATGCATTAGCAAGTAAACCTGCATGGCTGACTTAAAAAATAGAAAGGATAAATTCCTTACCAGCTCTGGTATTGAGGTGGAGAGGGTTTATGATAAAGCAACAGAGCGAAACGAGAAGCCGGGGGAGTTTCCCTATACCAGAGGTATTCAAACCGACATGTACCGCAAGCGACTCTGGACCATGCGACAGTACGCGGGTTTTGCTACTGCGGAAGAGTCTAACAAGCGCTATCACTATCTGCTTAAAAATGGTACGACGGGGCTCTCTGTAGCTTTTGATCTTCCAACTCAAATAGGATATGATTCGGGGCATGAGCTGGCAGATGGTGAAGTGGGGAAATCAGGTGTGGCCATTGATTCTCTGAAAGATATAGAGACGCTCTTCGAGGGTATTAAGCTGAGTGAGATAACCACATCTATGACCATAAACTCAACTGCCGCTATATTGTTATCGATGTACATAGCGCTTGCCAAAAAGCAGGGAGCGGATCTTACCCAGCTTTCGGGTACGATTCAAAATGACATTTTAAAAGAGTATGCTGCCCGAGGAACTTACATTTATCCTCCCAAGCAATCGATGCGCATTATAACCGACATTTTTGCGTACTGTACTGAAGAGGTTCCCAAGTGGAATACCATATCCATCTCTGGATATCACATTCGGGAGGCTGGATCGACGGCGGTACAGGAGCTGGCATTTACGTTGTCGAATGGTAAGGAATACCTGAAGGCTGCCATAGACAAGGGCCTCGACATCAATGTGTTTGCCCGCAGGCTTTCTTTCTTTTTCAACGCCCATAATAACCTTTTCGAAGAGGTGGCCAAGTTCAGGGCAGCGCGCAGGATGTGGGCTCAAATAACAGAGGAACTAGGGGCGACGGATCCGAAAGCGCAAATGTTGAGGTTTCATACGCAAACAGGAGGATCTACCCTAACAGCCCAACAACCTAAGAACAACATTGTGCGGGTTACAATTCAGGCGCTCTCAGCGGTATTGGGTGGTACACAATCCTTGCATACCAATGGATATGATGAAGCTCTATCGCTACCAACGGAAGAGGCAGCGCGCGTTGCTGTACGCACTCAGCAAATACTTGCTTTTGAAAGTGGAATAACAGATACGGTGGACCCTTTGGCGGGATCTTATTATGTTGAAAATCTCACAGATGAAGTAGAAAATGCTGCATGGAATTATATTAAACAAATAGATGCCATGGGTGGTTCAGTTGCGGCCATAGAAGAAGGCTTTATGCAAAAGGAAATTGCAGCAGCGGCTTACAAATACCAGGATGCTGTGGAGAAGGAAGAGGAGATATTGGTGGGTGTTAACAAATTCACAGTCGAGGAGGAGGGGAGAGAGGAAATATTGAAAGTAGATGATGCGATTAGAAACGCCCAGATAGAAAAGATCGCTGCTTTAAAAGCCGAACGGGATAATGCGAAAGTTGAGGAAGCGCTTTCCAAGCTGAAAACAGCCGCTGAGGGAGAAGACAACCTCATGCCGTTTATACTTGAAGCTGTTGAAAGCTACGCCACACTCGGTGAAATAGCTGACGAGTTGCGAGGAGTTTTTGGGGAGTATTAGCTTAACGCTTACTCTATTTCAACTCCGTAGTCCAAATACATAGGCGGCTTCTTATCCTTGGGGCCGTCGCTCTTGAGGTAATAGTCAAACCAGGCCAGCGTCCTGAGGTTGTAGTCTAGGCGTGCCGGGTTTTTGCGGTTGCCATGTCCTTCTCCCGGATACCATATAAGCCTTACGGGTCCTTTTCCGTGTAGCTTTAAAGCTCTGTACAGCTCCAAAGACTGTGAAGGATGCACCCTTGGGTCATTCTTACCATGAAGTACGAGCGTAGCTGTTTTGTTATTGGTTGCATACTTCACCGGGCTTCGGTCATAAACCAACTCATAATTCTGGTGCGTCCAGAAACCCCAGTGAGAATAATAGGATTCGTAAGGAATATCCGTTGTAAATCGCTTTGAGACATGATCTGATATTCCGACAAATGCACAGGAGGCAGCAAAACGACCAGAGTGTTTGGTGGCACCCCAGGCAGCGAAAAATCCACCATAGGATCCTCCACCTATTCCCACTTTGGCCTTGTCGACGATCCCTTTATTAATCAGATGGTCAATTCCGTCCAGTACATCATTGAACTCCTCTTCGCCCATATCACCCTGGTCCATCTTGGAATATGCTACTCCTCGCCCAGAACTTCCACGGTAATTGGGCATCAGTACAACATATCCCTTTGCTGCTGCAACTTGTCCCCACATGCTGTAATAGGTTGTCCAGCCATTTTTAACGCAGGCCTCGGGGCCACCATGAATGTAATTGATCATAGGATACTTGGTGCCCTCTTTGAAGTTAAGTGGGTACACTATTACGCCTTCTATATCCAGCCCGTCTCTGGATTTCCATGTCAATTTTTCCTGGCGTGCTAACTTTTTCTCCCGAATCCAGGGATTTAGATTGCTGCGTTTGACTAGCTTTTTGTCTGTAAGAGACAGGGTGAAAAGTTCCCGGGGGTGGGAAGGCCGTTCTCCGGCAAAAGCAATGACGTTATTGTTAATTCGGAAATTCCTGATGATAACCACCCCTTTTTCTACCAGAGGAGTTCCGTTGTCGCTTCCAACTGTTTGTGTATAAAATCCTGTTTCAACGCCCTCATCGGCGCAGTACACCAGTGTTTTGGAATCCTTCCATTCAACATGTGTCACCGATCCCATGAAATCCTTCGAATATGCGTCCAATTGAGTAAAGTCCTTTTTGTTGGGCACTTTGGTTACATACAAGCTTCCATTTACCGGATCATTGATATCTACCCCAGCAATAAATGCGAGCTGTTTACCGTCTGGCGACCACGTCATTTGCCCCAGCTTTCCAGGGTTGTTGACCAACATTGTGCGCTCCTTTGTTTTCATATCTATGACATGAATTTTTGTGAATATATACATGTGGTCGATTAGATTCTTTGTGGAAGCCTGAATCGCCATTTTGTCTCCCGCTGGATTCCAATGCATGTGATAAACCGTGATATTGTCTGTTATTTTTTCAGTTTTCTTGCTGTCGAAATCGAACACATACAGGTTTTTGTGGGGAATGTCTTCTTCGTAAACTTCCGCATTGAAACCCTGGTCTATCCAGGCTTTTCTGCTGGTATCCCTTTCCGTTGCGATGTAGGCAATGCTGTTTTTTTTCGGGTTCCACTCGTATCTCTCTATGGAATGCAATGCAGCCGTTACTTGAATAGCTGAATCTGAACCCAATTCGATAGCGTATACCTGTGATCTTTTTGCTCCATACCATTTGGCTAGCATAGTAACTTTTTTGGAATCAGAAGTCCAGGAAATGCCATGAAAGCTCTTTTTCCCTGATATATATTCTTTAGACGCACCCGTAGCTATGTCGAGTACGTGCAGGGATTTATAACTGCTTCCAGGTTTATCTGTAAAAGGTCGGGGTTCGCTCACCACATATGCTACATGTTTTCCATCTCCAGAGACCGCAACTTCTGATACAATCCTCAGCTTGAAAAGGTCGTAGGAAGTGAAGGTGTTATCCTGTGATTCAGAAATCAGTGCAGCTCCTATCAATATTGTTATTGCAATTATTCTCTTGATCATCATTTGAGTTTTACGGCGTCAGTTATAAATACATTGATTGTTTGAAAAGTGTCTAATTCAGGCTTTTCAATTTTTCTTTTATTTTTTCGAAGTCAGGTAGGTCTGAAGCCTTTTCCAATACTTCCGCGTATTGAATAATACCCTCCTTATCAATCACAAAAGCAGATCTTTTTGCCACGCCTCTCATTCCCAATACAAATTCTTCATAGAGCACGTCGTATTCACCCGACACCTCTTTATTAAAATCGGAAAGAACAGGAAAGTTCAATGCATTTTCTTCTTTGAATTTAGCCTGAACAAAAACTGTGTCAATCGATAAGGCAAGAACACTTGCATTCAAATTCTGGTAAGTAGTCAGGTTGTCACGCATAGCACATAGTTCGGCAGTGCAGGTTCCGGTAAATGCAAACGGGTAAAACAGCAACAGCACGTTTTCTCCTTTGAAATTCTCCAATGACACTTCGTTTTTATCAGAGTCTAATAAGGTAAATAAGGGTGCCGGGTCTCCAACTTGTAAAGCCATATGATATTTTGAGATATAGGCCGCAAGAGCCTGTGATTAGTAACGGGTGCAAGTTTAAAAAATATTTGTCTCAAAAAGAAGGTGGAGACCTTAATAACTACTGTGCCAGAAGTGCTACTTTAGCCAAATCGAAACGATCGAGGTTCATTACTTTTGACCACGCGGCCACAAAGTCTTGTACGAATTGCTCTTGAGAATCCTCACATGCATATACTTCAGCTAGAGCACGTAGCTCTGAGTTTGAACCGAAGATGAGATCAGCTCGAGTTCCTGTCCACTTGAGGTCGCCAGTTGTACGACCATGACCCTCAAAGACACGTTCGTCTTCTGAAGTCGCCTTCCAGGTGGTACCAAAATCAAGTAGGTTGACGAAGAAGTCATTGGTGAGCGCTTCCGGATCGTTGGTGAAGACACCGTGACTGGACTTATCGAAGTTCGTATTAAGAACACGCATACCGCCAACCAAAACTGTCATCTCAGGTGCCGAAAGTGTCAAAAGCTGTGCTCTGTCAACTAACAGCTCTTCTGCAGATGTAGAATGTTGCCCTTTCAGGTAGTTTCTGAACCCGTCAGCAGTTGGCTCTAGAGCCGCGAATGATTCTGTATCGGTTTGTTCTTTTGAAGCATCAGCGCGACCAGCGGTAAAAGGCACTGTTACATCATGACCCGCATTCTTGGCTGCCTGCTCAATACCAGCACTTCCACCTAAGACGATTAAGTCTGCAAGCGAAACCAGCTTACCATCAGTTTGTGCGCCATTAAATTCTTCTCGGATACGCTCTAAAGTTTCTAAAACGTTCGATAGTTCAGCCGGGTTGTTTACTTCCCAATCTTTCTGTGGTGCAAGGCGAATTCGTGCGCCGTTGGCGCCACCGCGTTTATCTGATCCACGAAAAGTTGATGCTGAAGCCCAAGCAGTAGATACCAGTTGAGATACAGATAGTCCTGAGCTGAGGATTTTACTCTTGAGCGAAGCGATGTCTGGATCATCAATCAATGAATGCGTAACACTTGGAATAGGGTCTTGCCAGATCAGCTCTTCCCTGGGAACTTCTGGTCCGAGATAGCGAGCGATTGGCCCCATGTCACGATGCGTCAGCTTGAACCATGCACGAGCGAAAGCATCTTTAAACGCGTCCGGATTCTCAAAGAAGCGTCTTGAAATTTTCTCATAGGCAGGGTCTTCTCTCAAAGAGAGATCGGTTGTTAGCATAATTGGTGTATGACTTTTAGATGGGTCATGCGCATCTGGCACTGTTCCTTCACCTGCGCCACCCTTTGGTTTCCACTGATGGGCACCAGCCGGACTCTTCGTTAGTTCCCATTCATAGCCGAATAGATTCTCAAAGAAGTTATTGCTCCACTTAGTTGGCGTTGTAGTCCATGTCCCTTCAGGGCCACTTGTAAACGTATCACCTGCATTTCCAGTGCCGTAGGTGTTTTTCCAACCAAGGCTTTGTTCTTCAATGCTAGCTGCTGCAGGTTCCCGGCCAACATACTTGTCTGGATCGACTGCGCCATGGGTTTTACCAAATGTATGGCCACCTGCAATAAGTGCTACAGTTTCTTCATCGTTCATAGCCATACGGCCAAATGTTTCTCTTATATCTTGAGCAGCTGCAACAGGATCAGGGTTTCCGTTTGGGCCTTCTGGATTAACATATATTAACCCCATCTGAACGGCACCGAGAGGATTCTCAAGTTCACGATCACCAGTGTAGCGCTTGTCTCCTTTCCACTCCGTTTCAGAGCCCCAATAGATATCCTGCTCTGGTTCCCAAACATCCTCACGTCCGCCAGCAAAACCAAACGTTTTGAAGTCCATAGACTCCAGCGCACAGTTACCCGCGAGAATCATCAAATCAGCCCACGAAATTTTCTTTCCATATTTCTTTTTGACGGGCCATAATAGCAAACGTGCCTTGTCCAGGTTTTCATTATCGGGCCAACTATTGAGTGGGGCAAAACGTTGCGTGCCTGAGCCACCACCACCACGACCGTCAGCAATACGGTAGGTACCAGCGCTGTGCCAGGCCATACGAATGAATAAAGGCCCATAGTGGCCGTAGTCTGCTGGCCACCAGTCTTGCGACGTAGTCATCAGATCGAAGATATCTTTCTTAATGGCATCCAGGTTGAGGCTCTTGAACTCCACAGCGTAGTCAAACGCCTTACCCATCGGATCAGATTTGGAGGAATTTTGACGGAGGATGTTCAATTTCAATTTATTGGGCCACCAGTCTCGGTTAGAGGTCCCGCCTCCAGCACTCTGCTTATGCGCTCCGCCCAAAAATGGGCACTTACTTATATCGTTACCATTGTTACTATGATTGCTCTCCATGACTCGATTTATTTTTAAGGCTACAGTACGGCAAACTTACACAAATGTTTATCTATTTATATAATAAACTCTCTGGACAAAACATGATTTAAGTAAGCGTTAATTATATATGCGATGAATGTTATTTAATTATCACAAAGGTTACAACAGCACAATTGAATTTCACATGGGAATCGGCTTCTAATAAAAGCCTAACCGACCTCCAGCTTTTTAGCTTCGTCCCAGTATTTGTCCATCTCCTCCAACGTCATTTTGCCTAGCTCCTTGCCATCTTTTGCAGATTCAGACTCAAGATACTGAAAGCGTTCAATGAACTTTTTATTGGTTCGCTCAAGTGCGTTTTCTGGGTTAACATCTATAAAACGAGCATAGTTTATCAGAGAGAAAAGCAGGTCTCCGAATTCTGCCTCGATCTTTTCAGGGCTCTGGTTGGCTACAGTTTCATTCATAAATTCCGCTAATTCTTCGTTAACCTTTTCCCAAACCTGATCTTTATTTTCCCAGTCAAATCCAACAGCTTTCGCCTTATCCTGAATTCTCGTGGCTTTTACCAATGCAGGAAGCGACTTGGGAACACTTTCTAATACGGAAGATCTTCCCTCCTTTAATTTGAGCTTCTCCCAATTCTCCTTCACATCTTGTTCATTCTGTACTTCAACATCTCCGTAAATATGTGGATGACGATGTATTAGCTTTTCACAAATCGTTGTTATCACCTCTTTCATACTGAAATCGTCAGTCTCTGAACCTAGCTTGGCGTAAAACACAATATGGAGTAATAAATCACCCAGTTCGCCTTTAATACCTTGTTTATCATCGTCTATTATTGAATCAGCGAGCTCATAAGTCTCTTCAATGGTAAGGTGTCGCAACGATTCGAATGTTTGTTTCTTATCCCAGGGGCACTTCGCTCGAAGCTCGTCCATGATTTCCATCAACCGTTCGAATTCGGAGGCAGCGTCCCTAATGTGTTGGGGCCTTTGATTTTTCATAAGGTAAAAGTAGGAAGTAGGTATTTAATTGCCTAGACAATACGCTGGTTAAAAGTTAATCTGCCCCGCATTCACTGCCGCGGAGGAGGATTGGTTCAGAATAAAGCATCGTAAAGTTGAAATAGATAAAAAATGAGTATTCTACAGCGGCGGGGAAATTCATTAATTTTGTACTCAATATGAGATTAAAGATCAAATTTCTTGTTGTAGCAGTAGCTGGTTTTGGTGCCCTGATAGCATCTGGTAATTCAGTTGCGCAGGACAGCCTTGAGGCAAAGGCTTTTACGGATGGGATATCTGTGGGTATTCACGGCCACTACGGTTTTATTCTTGTTCATCGCGATAATATGTCGCATCTGGTTAAAGGTCACATTCCAGCTTTTGAGCTAACCCTGGAAAAGCAAACGTCTGGATTGTTGGATAATCACGGGGTGTATAATTTCCCTTCTGTTGGTGTATCACTCTGGCATTCGGATTTGGGAAACAAAGAGCAGTTAGGATCAGGATCGGCTATTTTTGGATTTGTAAATTTCCCGTTGGTTAGATCCGGGAGGTTTTTATTGAGATACAAATTAGGATCTGGTGTGGGGTTAATATCGAAACCCTTTGATAGAGAATACAATCATAAAAATACTGCTATAGGATCTCAGCTTAATATGTTTCTCCTGATTCAGCTCAATGCCAAGATTCAGCTGTCGGATAAGCTAGGAATAACAGCAGGTGTAACATTTAGTCATTATTCAAATGGATCTTATAAGGTGCCAAATCTTGGCATTAATGTACCGACAATAAGTGTAGGCGTGATTTACGATTTTGGGGATTATCAATTGTCAGCTTTTGATAAAGAGAAAAAGGAATACGACAAAGAGCTGGATTTTAACGTGCAGGTCGGTGGTGGTGCCAGGGAAATTAATCCGATTGGTGGGCCCCAATATGGCGTTTTTTATACAACCTTAGAAGGTACGAGAAGAATGGATCGAAGACGTAAACTGGGCGTGGGTGCTGATGTATTTTTTGATGCCTCAACGATGGTTCTATATAACCGAAATTCAGATAATGTGCCAAGCTCTAATCAGGCAGAATTTATAAGATATGGGATACATATTAGCCATGAACTAGTTATTGGCAGGATGTCAGCGATTACACAAATGGGCGTATACCTCTACTCAAAATACAAGAATGACGGGCCCTTATATCATAGATTTGGATATAGATATCAGATTTCAGAACACGTGTATGCAGATATTACAGTTAAAACACACTGGGCTGTTGCACAATATGTGAGTTTTGGCATTGGCTATAAATTTAATTGATGGAGCAATTGACAAGAAAATATAGCTTGCTGCTAATTATCGTTGTAACATCAGGGTTTTCTTGCAATAAAGAAAGTGCATGGGACTGTGTAAAGACAACTGGCTCTATTGAGCGGGAAATACGTGTTGTAGATGATTTCACTCAGATTCAGCTAAATCAGGGGATTAATCTAATCCTGACGCAGAGCAGCGCCAAGAGCCTGGTGCTGGAAGCAGGCAAAAATTTACTGGGTAAAATCACTACGATTGTAGATCAGGGAACGCTGGTAATAAAAAACAACAATAGTTGTAACTGGACAAGATCATATAAAAAGGACATTAATATTTACCTTAACGTCGATCAGCTGGGAACCGTTACCCATAACGGCTATGGGAAAATAACCAGCACCAATACGATCACATCCAGTAGCTGGAGAGTAGACGTAATAGGTGACGGGGATGTTGAGCTGGATATTGATGCTACCTACTTTTATTCTGGAATTTATGGATCTGGTACGCTTGCTTTAACCGGAACCATAGGTGACTATGGGCTCTGGGTAAGTGGAAATGCCTGGGTAAGGTGTGAAACATTAAATGCTGATAGCGTATTTGTAACGAGTGGTTCCTCAGGTGATTCTTATGTGAAGGCACTTTATAAATTTAAAGGTGTTATTTCCAACATAGGCAATATCTACTATTCCGGAAATCCTTCTGATGTCATTTTAGAAGCCACCGGAAGTGGTCAGTTTATCAGTAATTAATTTGTGGATGTGAAGCAGGTTGTTTATTTTTATTTGGTATGAGTGTGATCCTTTTATCCATCTTGTTATTAGGTCTTGGAATTGCTGGAATCGCCATTAAAATTTTGCTGAAGAAGGACGGTGAATTCGCAGGAACGTGTAGTAGCAACAATCCAATGCTACAAAAAGAAGGTGCCGTTTGCGGGATTTGCGGGGCTAAACCAGAGGAGCAGTGTAAAAATAAAGACTAATTCTGCTCCTCAAGCTCTTCTTTTAGTCCCGCCGAGATATAAGTTTTTAATCCAGCAGCCTCATCCTCGTATATCAGGTATACTTCTATACCCAATTGCTGATGTGCTTTTAGAAAGGCAATTGTTTTATCCACTCCAAATACCATAAATGCAGTTGCAAAGGCATCTGCAGACATGCAATCATCCGTTACAACCGTTGCGCTCAACAAATTGTGATCGACAGTATATCCGGTTGTAGGATCTATGGTATGGGAAAACTTCTTTCCGTTTTTCATGTAAAATTTTCTGTAGCTGCCAGAGGTAGCTAGGGCCTTGTTTTCCAGTTTTACAATCGCCTGAAGCTTGTCTTTGTCGCGATGAGCCACCGGCCTGTCGACACCAACTTTCCATTTTTCTCCTTCGCTATTCCTGCCTTTTGTGATAACCTCACCACCAATTTCAACCAGATGACCCGATATTTTCTTTGACAACAAGAAGTTGCTCACCACATCCACAGAATAGCCTTGCGCGATGCCGTTAAAATCCAGCTGGGCCATTGAGATTAATTTGGATATTGAAGAAGTATCATCATTTTCAGAAAGCTGAAATTTATCCATACCTACAAATTTCAGCAAGGAATCTACCGGAACCTGCGTAAGTGAATCTCTCCTGGCAGTTCCGAAACCCCAGGCATCTACTAATGGTTTAACGGTGGGATCAAAAGCCCCCTGTGTTATTTCGCTTATTTCTTGCGACCTGGAGAAAACGGCCACAAAGAAATGGTCAACTATTACATTGCCGGCGCCATTGTTTATTCGGGAGATCGTAGATGAGTCCACATAGGTAGACATGGATTGATCAATCTCCCTAAGTATGGAATCAATTTCATGCTGATAATTGACAACATCTATTCCATGGTATTTAATGGCGTAGGTTGTACCCTGTGCCTCACCCCATAGCCCAATAACAGTGACTTCTTCGGAGTTGTTACATGAAAAAAAAACTGAATAAAAAAGGAAGAAATAGAGGTAGTTGAGTTTAGAACTCATCAAATCGGATCATTTCCGGTTCAACGCCTAAATTATCCAGCATATGCATTACCGCGCTTAACATCAGCGGGGGTCCGCACAGGTAATACTCGATATCTTCAGGTGCAGGATGTTTTTTGAGATATTCATTAAACGCCACATCGTGAATAAATCCTACCGGGCCTTCCCAGTTATCTTCTTCCTGCGGTTCAGATAAACCTACAATGTACTTGAAATTATCAAAGTCATTTTCGATAGACATAAACTGATCGTCATAAAACATCTCTCGTTTAGATCTGGCGCCGTAGAAGAATGTTGTTTTTCTCTTGGTCTTCTCAGTGTGAAACAGATGAAATATGTGAGACCTCATGGGCGCCATTCCAGCCCCACCTCCTATAAATAGCATTTCACGTTCGGTTTCCTGAATAAAAAATTCACCATACGGTCCTGCAATTGTCACTTTATCACCCGGTTTCAGAGAATATATATAGGTAGATGCCAACCCCGGCAATACGTCCATAAACTTACCTCTAGCACGATCAAATGGAGGAGTTGCAATTCGTACGTTGAGTGTTACCCTATTCCCTTCTGCTGGATGGTTGGCCATAGAGTAAGCCCGGAAAATGGGTTCTTCATTTTTACCTTTTAAATCCCATAATTGCATTTTCCCCCAGTCTTCTGCATACATGTCTTCAATTGTAGGTTTGATGTCTGCCGCAAAATCTATTTCATACTCCGGAATGTCAATCTGAATATAACCGCCATTCTGAAACTCGAGAATTTCGCCTTCTGGCAATTTCAGATCTAATTCCTTAATAAATGTTGCTACACTATCGTTAGTGGTTACCGTACATTCCCACTTCTTTATTCCAAAAACTTCATCGGGAATCTGGATTTGCATGTCTTCTTTTACTTTTACCTGGCAACCCAATCTCCAGTTATCCTGAATCTCTCTTCTGGTAAAATAGGGCGCTTCGGTAGGTAGAATTTCACCTCCACCTTCATGAACCTGGCATTTACACATGGAGCAGGTACCCCCTCCTCCACATGCCGAAGGAAGAAAGATCTTTTCGTTACCAAGCGTTGTTAGAATCGAATTCCCTGCAGATACCTGAAGTTCCTTCGCCCCATTAATGGTAAGTGTTACCATTCCTGTTTTCGTAAGCTTAACCTTTGCATAGAGAATGATGGAGATAAGTAACAGTAGAAAAACGAGGAAGACTACTATGCTACTGAAAACTGTCGTTAAGGCTGAGAGGATAATCATTCTGTGACGCTAGATCTATATTTCAATTCCCATGAAGCTCATGAATGCCATTCCCATAAGCCCGGTTATAATAAATGTGATTCCCAATCCTTTCAGTGGTGCCGGCACATTTGAATATCTAATTTTCTCCCTTATCGCAGCTATGGCAACGATGGCTAAAAACCAGCCAACTCCAGACCCTAAGGCAAAGGATGTAGCCTCGGCGATGTTGGCATACTGCCGCTCCTGCATGAACAGGGCGCCTCCCAGAATGGAGCAGTTAACAGCAATGAGTGGAAGGAAGATTCCCAATGCCCCGTAAAGAGCAGGCGAGAATTTCTCAACAATCATCTCAACCAGCTGTACAATTGCAGCGATGACTGCAATGAACAAGATAAACCCAAGGAAGCTTAGGTCCATGGTGGCAAAATCATCTGATAACCAGGTGAGGGCACCTTCTTTCAGGACATAATTTTCAAGTAAATAATTTACCGGTACCGTTACCCCCAAAACGAAGATTACAGCCATTCCCAGCCCCACACCTGTTCTGACCGTTTTTGAAACTGCCAGATAGGAGCACATTCCAAGGAAATATGCGAAGATCATATTCTCAATGAATATGCCTTTAACGAATATATTTACCAGATCTAACATTAATCTTCTATTAGTTTAGGGTTCCTGGATCGCTGCACCCAAATTATTAACCCTACAACTATTAGAGCCATAGGTGGAAGAATCATAAGATTGTTGTTCGCGTAACCCAGGTCATAAATAACTTGTGGAACAACTTGAAAACCCAACAGCTCACCAGAACCAAATAATTCACGGGCAACTGCAACAATTATCAGGATCACTCCATAAGAAGCACCATTTCCCAGTCCATCGAGTAAAGCAGGCCATGGCCTATTCGCCAAAGCAAATGCCTCCAGCCTTCCCATGATAATACAATTGGTAATGATCAAGCCTACAAAAACAGATAGTTTTTTACTCACGTCATAGGCGAATGCACGCAACACCTGGTCTACTAAAATAACCAGCGCTGCAACTACCACCAGCTGCACAATAATCCGGATACGGTTTGGAATTGTGTTTCGCAACAGAGATATGATAACATTACCGAAGGCAAGCACTGCGATTACTGACAAGCTCATAACAATTGCCTGCTCTACCTGAACAGTGATTGCCAGAGCTGAGCAAATCCCCAATACCTGAACGGTGATTGGATTTTCATCATCCATAGGATCGCTCAACAGCCGCTTGTTCTTTTTGGAGAATAGTGGCTCCTTGGGTTCAGTGACCTGCTCTGCTACTACGGGTTGTTCAGTTATTTCTTCTGTACCCATTATTTTACAGTATTGAAATAGGTTTCATAGACCTTGAAAGTCCTGCCTATCATTTCAGTTACGCCATTGCTGGTAATCGTTCCTCCTGTAATTGCGTCCACCCCGTGCAAATCATCTGGCCTGGCACCTCCTTTTGTGACTTTTATAGAAACAAAGTTACCGTTTTCATCAAAGATTTTCTCACCGGGGAACTGCGACTGAAAATCAGCAGTGTTGATTTCAGCGCCCAATCCTGGAGTTTCTTTATCATGATCAAAGCTGGCACCATAAACTGTATTTAAATCGCTTTCCAATGCGAGATATCCCCAGATAGGACCCCACAATCCGGAACCTACAACTGGAATAACATAGTACGTGTTACCATCTTTTTCACATATGTAGAGGGGATAGCTTCTCTCATTTTCGTCCAACGTTTTATATTCCTTCTTGGTGTTGATGTTAAATGCATCAGATTTATCCATTTTATCAATGGCTGCTTCCTTTTCGGAAAGTACTTTGGACCCGTAATCTAACACCACGCGCTTTTTTACAAATTCATTAAATCTTGCCGGTGCAGCTTCTCTGCTGCATTCTACGTTTATCGTCTTGAGAATGTTCTGCATTTTTTCCTCACTCACATTCTTTTGTTGGTAAGGCCTTAAATTGATCGATGCCAGTGCCAATAGGGTTGCAACAATCACCACCATCACCGTAGCAAATACAAAAGTAAAACCGTTTCCGTCTTTGTCAAAAGCCATTTTAGGCAGTTTTAAGTCTCTTTAATCTTCTACTAATATTTGCCTGAACAACATAGTGATCAATCAATGGAGCCATTACGTTCATAAATAGTATTGCCAACATCATTCCCTCCGGATAGGCAGGATTGAAAACACGTATCATGATCGCTAAGAACCCAATAAAAAACCCATAAATAAACTTTCCGGTGTTCGTCTGTGTTGCTGTAACGGGATCCGTTGCCATAAAAACGGCACCAAAAGCAAAGCCTCCCATAACCAATTGAGTAAGAGGAGGTACAGACATGAAAGGGTTTAGGGGAAATGCATTAAATATTAATGCCATTAAATAACCTCCAACAAATACTGAGAGCATAACCCGCCAGCTTCCGATGCCGGTTAAGAGCAATATTGCTGCGCCGATTAAACAGGCTACAGTAGATGTTTCGCCTATAGAGCCCGGTATATATCCCATAAACATATCCATAAAAGAGATAGGTTGTCCTGCCACAGATGTAATCTTGTCTCCATTTTCGATGGCCTGAGCCAAAGGCGTTGCTCCAGAATATCCATCCACCAGTGGTAGTCCGTCATCGGTTGCCGTGTTCACCCAAACAAAATCGCCTGACATCTTAGTGGGGTAGGCAAAGAACAAAAAAGCTCTAGCCGTTAACGCCGGATTTAGAATGTTCATTCCAGTGCCACCGAATACTTCCTTTCCTATGACAACGGCGAAAATGGTGGCAACGCCCACCATCCACAAGGGAACATCAACGGGCA